>Ga0194055_10001588_pt1 | contig 18502 bp, 13 predicted proteins | sample SepL449m_MetaG_FD_155482 | JGI IMG/M metagenome (GOLD analysis project Ga0194055, IMG submission 155482) | Anoxic zone freshwater microbial communities from boreal shield lake in IISD Experimental Lakes Area, Ontario, Canada - Sep2016-L442-9m | ecosystem: Environmental > Aquatic > Freshwater >...
CGCCAAGGCATGCGAGCTTTCCAGTGCCGGCAGGATCCCTTCAGTACGTGCGACCAGTTGAACCGTTTCGAGAGCCTGTTGATCGCGCACCGCAACGTAGTTCACTCGGCCGGTATCACGCCAGTAGCTGTGCTCGGGGCCGACGCCTGGATAATCCAGTCCTGCAGAGATCGAATGCACGTCCATCGTCTGGCCATCGGGATCTTGCAGCACGTAGCTGTAACTGCCATGCAGAACGCCCTTCGTTCCGAACGTCAGCGTGCTGGCGTGCTCGCCCGGCTGGTTTCCGCGTCCACCCGCTTCGACCCCTGTCAACGCAACGCCGACGTCATCGACGAACGGGTAAAACATGCCGGCGGAGTTGGAACCACCACCAACACAGGCTACGACTTCGTCAGGCAGGCGACCGACCATTTCCAGGCATTGCTGCCGGGCTTCGCGTCCGATCACCGACTGGAAATCGCGGACAATCATCGGGAACGGATGGGGGCCGACCACTGAACCAAGAATGTAGTGAGTTTGCTCGACGGACGACATCCAGTCGCGCATGGCTTCGTTGATGGCATCGCGCAGGGTTCGCGAACCACTGGTGACCGGGCGAACTTCGGCCCCCATCGTCTTCATAATGAAAACGTTCAGCTTCTGGCGGCGGATGTCTTCTTCGCCCATGTACACGACACATGGAAGTCCAAATCGGGCACATGCCGTCGCTGTTGCGACACCATGCTGTCCGGCACCAGTTTCAGCGATGACTCGGGTTTTCCCCATCCGCATCGTCAGCAGGGCCTGCCCCATCGTGTTGTTGATCTTGTGGGCACCGGTATGGTTCAGGTCTTCTCGCTTGAAGTAAATCTTTGCCCCGCCGCACATTGCAGTCAGACGCTCAGCAAAATACAGGGGGTTCGGTCGTCCGACAAATGTCCGCAGCAATTCGTCCAGCCGACGATTGAATTCGGGGTCCGCCTTGGCTCGAGCATACTCGACCGTCAACTCTTCCAAGGCATGCATCAATGTTTCAGGAACGAATCGCCGCCCGAACTCACCGAAGCGACCTTCGGAATCAGGAACATTGGAACTCGCCTTGCCGGGTACCGCCGCTGAAGTGGACATGAAAGCTCTTCTGAAGGAATCCGTCGTCGGAAAAAATTCTCAATTGGATGGACGATTATTGAGGCACCGTCCAGCGTGGTCAACTCGACCGCCCACGCATGTTCGAGAAAACCAAAGAACGCAACAACGCGACCGGATCAGTTCCGGCCGCGTTGAAGAGGAGATTTTTCGAAAGGCCTGTTCGTAATTACCGATTGGCTGGAGCCCACTGAGCCTGCTGGACAGTCGTTGCTTTCGGAGGAGCCGAAACCGCCGAAAGTGGCGGAGGAGTCGTCAGGACGCCCATCGTCGGGACGGATGACTGAGTGGGCCCGGAGGTCACAACGCCCGGCAATCGATGGAATTCTTCGACAGAAACGTGTTGAACCTGTCCGTTCGCTGGTCGCTGAAACGTCGTTGATTCCGAGCTGCCGGGAGCAGGAATCGGCTCGTTGCTGGCGGGTGGCATTGGTGCAGACGAGTTGTTTGGAACCGGGGTTGGCTGAACTCCCCCTGGAACCGCTTGAACGGGAGTCGGAGCTGATGGAGCATAGTTGTTGTGTGACTGTCCGCCGTGCGACTGGCCGCAACCACAGCTTGAACCGCCGCCACCGCCGCCGTAAGTCCCAATGCCGCCGTCGATTGTGGATCCAGACATGCCGCAGTTGCTGCCGCCACAAGCGGAGCACCCCGAACAATCCTCGTTCCAACTGTAATTCTGGCAGCATTGTCGCGACCGACAGGATGCGATTTTCGTATGCAACCAGTTTGTCAGACAGCAACCACCACCTGACATTCCTGATCCGCAGGGATCACAGGGGTTTGATGAGACACATTGGGTGTGGCAGCAGCCGACAGATGTCAGTAGCATGGCACCTAAACAGATCAGTGGACGCAGATTCATGGGAAGCCTTTCCCTAAACTCTCGATTTGATGGACACCCGAGACAAAATCTCCTGCATCCATTCATCGACCGTTACAATCCGCAAACTTTACGGATTCTACCTGTTTTTCTGAATATTCGTGTTTGGACGAATAGAGTAAACAGGAGTTCTGCGCAGGGATTGATGATTGCGTCGACGTTGCGTCCATCGAACCACCTCGAACCGGCGGTTTTTGCGGAATCACTCGCAGGTGTGAATTGATTTACTCTCGGACGAGTAATGCCTGATACCCACCGTCACTCGGTTCTCCGGGCAGGAAGTTGACTTCCTCAACCAAGCGGATACCGGGAAAACGAGACAACACGCGTGCGACGAGTTCGCCGTTTTCCTCGGGTTCGATGCTGCACGTGGAATAAACGGCACGCCCCTTGGGAGCCAGACGTGCCAGCGCGTCACTCAACAGCCGCTCCTGAACCCGGTTCAATTCTGTAATGCCGCTGGCAGTGATTCTCCAGCGTGCCTCGGGACGTTTTCCGAGGACGCCTGTATTGGAACAAGGAACGTCAATCAGAATCGCATTGAATGGACTGTCGGGTAATCCTGATCCATCCTCACCAATCCACTGCGGGCTGATGATGTCGGCCCCTAATCGTTCGCGATTCTCTTCAATCAATCTCAGACGTTCAGGACGGATGTCCGTAGCGAGGATTGTCCCTGTATTGTTCATCAATTCAGCAAGATGGCAGGTCTTTCCTCCGGGAGCCGCGCAGACGTCCCAGACGCGATCACCCGGTTGTGGTGCCAGCCGAATGGCCGCCTGCATCGCCGACAGATCCTGCACGGCAAACAATCCCTCGGCAAATCCCGGCAGTCGATCAATCTGTGCTGCATTCTCTAACTGGATGGCATCCAACCCTTCGACAGGCGAAGCGACTACGCCCGCTCGTTCGAATTCTTCCAGCAGCGCGTCGCGCGTTGTCCGCAGACGGTTGGCTCGCAGCAGTATTTTGCCTGGCGAATTGAACCAGGCTCCGATCTGGAACAAAGCCGCCGGGGTCATTGGCGAACCCTTCCGGTTCATCCATCGTTCGCCCAGCCAGTGTGGAAAGCTATAGGCGTCTGCAAAGTAATGGACCGGATCAATTTTCGGATCAGCAAAGACCTCGTCATTCAGCCTGCGAAAGCGCCCGGCCGAGACCGGGACATCATTCGCCGAGGGTTCCTGAGAGAATTCGCTGGTGACCAGTCGAGTCGCTCCACGCAGGACGCCGTTCACAAATCCGCTCCAGCGAATTCGGCCCAATCGCTTGGTCAACTCTACCGTTTCATGGACAGACGCGTGCGGCGGAACGCCGTCCAGCAGGATCACTTGATAGATCCCCAGACGCAGAACTGTCAGCAGTGGTGGCTCAACCTGATCCAGCGGGCGAGCGACGAGTTTTCTCAGGATGGCATCCAGCGTCGCCAGGCGTCGCACGACACCGCAGGCGAGTTCCGTGGCCAAGCCGCGATCACGGGGTGGAACACTGGCGGTACGAAACAAACGATCCAGCACATCGCCGAGCCACGTTCCCGAGTTCCTGAATTCTTCCAGAGCAACAAAAGCAGCTTCACGTGAGGTCCTTACGGACAACATCGGTTGAGCAAATTCATCATCATCATCATCGGCGGGGTTGGGAAAAGGCACTCGGATTCCATCTCTGGTGAATTGAAGATTCTCAGTCGCAAAGCGATTGAGATACGCAGACTTTGCGACGGACGATCTCTCTTACGAATTGCTCAACGATTCTGCGACATCTGTCTGATACGCCGTCATTCCCGGCAGGAAACCGACCAGGACTGACATCAGAAACAATGCCGGAAACAGCACCAATTCTGTTTTTTCAAACGCCAAGGGATTGATAATCAATCCTGTTCGGACTTCAACGATGGGAGCGGCCAGATAAACCATCCCATGTCCCAGCAACAGGCCGACAAGGCCACCGCCGACACACAGGATGATCGACTCGGCCAGGATAATTCCAAAAACAGTCCCACGCTGGGCTCCCAAGGCTCGCATGATGGCGATTTCACGCCGACGGGCAGACATCGAATTGTAAATGCTGACAAAGATTCCGATTCCCGAGACCAGCACGATCAGCCCTGTCATAAAGACGAGCAATTGCTTGACCGGGCCCAGAATATCGTTCATCAGCTTTTGCATGGGGAAAATTGGATTCACGGCTTGCGCCTTGTAACCCTTCCTGAGCTCACCTGCCAGCAATTGTGCGGCGATCGGTGTTTTGCAGGAGAGCAGAATCGCAGTCACTTCTTTCTGGACGGGTGGAGTCTCATGGGCGTGGCCATGATCGTGACCTTCATGGCCATGGTCCTGGCTGTGATCGTGCACACCATATTTCGCTTCGATCTTCTTGATTTCCGCTGCCAGTTCGTCTTCCGTCAGTGGTGTCTCACCGTAGAATTCTCGCTCGCGCTTGATCGCTTCTTTCAACGGCTTGTCGTGTCCCTGAATCTGGTAGAAGCCGTCGAGATGGACATAAACCGTCTTGTCATGTGGCAAGCCGGTCGGCGCGATGATTCCCACGACGGTAAATTCTTCGTCATGCACATGGTCACCTGCTGCACCACCGTGACGCAGTTTGAGTTTGCTGCCGACTTTCCAGTTGTTTTCAGCGGCGACACGTGTGCCGATGTAAGCGTCAAACGGCTGGTAGAATTCGGTTCCTTTGATCCGAAATTCGTGATTCTCCCCAGGTGCATAGGGGATTTTGAAGAACTCCGGAATTGTCCCGACAATTGCAAAGCTACCTTCTTCCGTGACATCTCCCATGGCCAAAGGGATGGCTGCGTCAATTCGCTTGTCTTTGGCGAGGTCCAGATAGAATCGATACGGCAGGTTTTCGATCGGGGGGCTGACGTGATAGACGGTACTCAAGACCAATTGCAGGGGATCCCCCTTGGCACCGACGATCAGGTCAAAATTAATGGAACGCTGACTGAATGTACTTTCGAGAATACCAACGATCACGAGGACTGCGACCATCAGCATCACCCCCAGTGCCACACTGACGGTCGTCAGTGATGAGGCCAGGCCGCGCTGTCGAATATTTTTCCAGGCAATTGTGGCAAGATTCACGGGACATCCCCAATCCAGAAAGTTCAGCGTCTGTCTCTGACAAAACGCTTCGTGGTGATCAAGTCATTCCGATCAGAACGGCAGCAACTAGCCCTGTGGCCGATTGAAATCCGCCAGCTTTTCAACTCGGTCAAACTGGTTGGCTACCTCAGACGCATGCGTTACCAGCAACAGCGAAACGCCGGAATCACGGCACGATTTACGTAACAGGTCCAGAATCGTCTGCTGATTGGCTGAGTCTACGTTTGCCGTCGGCTCGTCTGCCAGCAACAGTCGCGGCGTATTGACCAGAGCGCGGGCGACAGATGTGCGCTGCTGCTCACCGACCGACATCTGAGCAGGCTTATGATTCAGCCGATGACTCAGGCCGACCTGTTTGAGCAGATCGATGGCACGCGACTTATCCACCTTTTGACCACCAAAACTCATTCCCAGCAGGACATTCTCCAAGGCTGTAAACGCGGGAAGCAGGTTGAATGTCTGAAACACATACCCGATCCGTTCGGCACGAAACCGGTCACGGGCTGCTTCTGATAACCGGGCGACGTTTGTTCCACCGATCAGCACGTCTCCTTCATCCGCAGTCGTGATTCCCGCGATGACGTTTAATAGCGTCGTTTTGCCGCCACCGCTCGAGCCGACCAGCACTACCTGTTCGCCGGATGCCATCTGGAAATTGGCGATATTCAATACGGGCAATTGTCGACCTCCCGGTTCCCGGTAGGCTTTCTTCACATTTTTCAATTCCAGCGACATTCTGACTTTCTCCGCTCGCAACTTGACCGATCATTTCCATCGGGACAAGGCGTTACTGAATCCACTTCAAACTCTAAACCATTCGAGAAAATCGATGAAAAAGTGACGACAACAGTCCGCCATCCGAACCGTGGTTACTGAACTGATCCCACTGACTGAATTCGGTCCTGGAGATCGCTTCGCAGAGCTTTAGCACCCCATCGATCTGGTTTGCAATCGGTGCATCTGACATCCCCGAGAGCAAACGATATTTCCGGGGAAATCCGTACTCCAAGGTGATCTGGGAACGATGTAGATCGTCATCCGACAAACTCATCAGATGCTGTAAAACCATCGCATTGGCAATCAGATACCCGCCGAGCATGATCATCGGAACGAGTAAAAACGCAAATACTCCCAATGTCGTCCCCAGGTACTGCCGGATCGTAACTGCGAACACGGACGTGATGATCGCCACGATGTTGAAAACTAGAATCGTGATCATCCAGGTGACAAACGCGGGTGAAATCCGTCGCCACATGATCTTTTGTTCAAGAGTGATGCGGACGAACTCAGTCCGGGAAAACGGCAGGAATTCCCAGCCAGATGGAAGCGACCGGAGAAACGGCAGGACATAGATCCACGAGAACACAACGACTCCGATCCGGCCCCCCAGAGTGTTCAGTGAATCCAATGAGGCGCCGATCTTCGTCCGGCCACCGAAAAACTCGGACTGCAGAAAGATTCCAGGCTGGTCCGCCCCACCTGTGATCTTGGAATACTCGTCAAAGCCGCCGGGGTCGACGGCATCGGACGCAATCCGCCCCACTTTCTTGGCAATTTCGCCAGCGCGATTGAAAAGTTTCTGTGCCCGGTCTGATGGTGTCGGTGGTCGACTCCCTTTGTTTGAAGGTTCGGCAAACAGTCCCTTCAACGACCCTGCGCGCTTCCAGTCCCGCATGCCGCTCTTCCAGATCAGGTCGTCTGGTCCGAGTTGCCCGTTGTCTGCCATCGCCTTCAATTGTTCGTAAGTGACCGGACCAATTTCGGCTCCGTTCTTCGAGTAATGCCATTGAGTGTCACGTGGCTGTGGCGGCATTGCGATTTATGCTTTGAAGGAATTCGAAATGGAATACATCAGGCTCGCGAAGATTGCAGGATGCGCAACTCTTTCGGTAACGGAAACGACACGTGCTCTTCACGCGTTGTCACCTCGTCGAGCGTGGCACCATATTCACGAGTCAACCAGTCAATACAATCCTGAACGACAACTTCCGGGGCGCTCGCGCCGGCGGTTACCAGTACCGTATTCGCATTTCCAAACCACTCGTGCCGCAGTTCGCTGGCACCATCGATCAGGTGAGCATGCTTCCCGAATGAGGCTCCAATTTCTTTCAATCGGCGGCTGTTCGAACTATTTTGACTTCCCAGGACCAGCACGACATCCGACTGTTGAGCCAATTGCTTCACGGCATCCTGGCGGTTCGTCGTCGCGTAGCAGATATCTTCCTTGGGGGGACTTTCAATCTGCGGGAATCGACTTTTGAGGGCTTCAATCACTCGTCCCGCTTCATCCACACTCAGCGTTGTCTGAGTCAGGTAGGCTATTTTTGCCCCAGAAGGAAACGACAGGCCGTCAACGTCTTCGGGAGTCTCGACCAGGGTAATGCTGGCAGGGGCTTCTCCCATGGTCCCGATCACTTCATCGTGCCCTTCGTGGCCGATCAGGACGATGTGATAACCCTCCCGGGCGTATTTCACCGCTTCCAGATGGACTTTCGTTACGAGCGGGCAAGTCGCATCGATCGTCTGCAGATGGCGTTTTCGAGACTGTTCTCGGATTTCCGGTGAAACTCCGTGGGCTGAATACAGCAGGATCGAACCGACGGGGACTTCGTCAATGTGATCGACGAACGTCACCCCTTGTCCTGTAAATTTCTCGACAACGTACTTGTTGTGCACGATTTCGTGATAAACAAAAATATTCGATCCGAACATGGAGATCGCCTTATCCAGGCACTCGATCGCCATGTTGACACCAGCACAGAATCCACGCGGGTACGCCAGGATGATTTTCATTACTTCGCTACTCCATTCCTTGGGAATCCTGGATCCTTCGACGACGTCATCGTCGACCTGGATGTCTTTGACGTTTGACTGGAAACTGCTGCGGAATCTCGGAGCGTGAATCTTCGTATCGAAAATCGAATCCCGCTGAAAACTCTGCTTAGGTCTCTTCGTCGAATTGCATCACCCCACCGAGATGGCCTCAGTGGGGTGATGCACTCTTCGGCAACTCAACTTACTTTGCGGAAGCCTTTGGATCAGGTTCTGGTTTCAAGGTGTTGATATCAATCGGCTGCACGCCGGTTCCTTCGTATCCTGGCATTGGCTTGCCGTCTGGCGTCAGTTTTCCAACCGACCACAACAGCCCGTGTGTCACCAGATCCAGGTACCGGGCATCTGCAACCGTTGCGGTGTTGTGGCCAAGTGTGGTGCTGAATACGCGTGATTTCCCATATTCGTTGGCCCAGGCGACGATGAAGTCATCCACTTTCTTGCCGGTATCCTGGCGACCGCGGGCCAGTGGCTTGGCGGAGTCAAACAGTTTCACGTTGTTGTAGAGTTCTTCGTTGATCGTCGTCCAGTTTTCCAGCCCCTTGGTCACAGCGTGGTCGCGATCAAGAAACGTGATGTCGATCGGCTTCTGAGGTCCGTGGCCAGTGGAATGAATTCCAACAAATCGAAACCATTCGTCCTTTTCAATTCGATAGCAGTGCATCGCGCAATGCAGGTTGACAGCAGCGACGCCATTCTTATGTGCGTTCAGAATGTTTTCGACGTACTGTGGCTCTTTCACGTCTGATGAACATTCGTCGTGGATAATGACGTCGTATCCCTTGGCCCAGTCGGCCTTTTCGTACATTTCAAACCGGGCCTTGGTGGTCGTGTCGGCGGTGTGAACCAGCGTGATATCCACCAGAGCTCGCTGCTGGATCCCTTTTTTCAGCACTTCCTTCTGCTTAGCGTAGTCGTGACAGCAACCACCCGTTATCAACATCGCCTTGATCGGCTTGGGCTTGTCGCCATCAGCCCCGAAGGATAGTGAAGAAACGGTGAAAAGCAGGGCCAAAGCCCCCATCCCAATACGAACGAGCATGTTGAAATCCTTGAGTGAATTGAAAAATCGTCACATCGCACGACACAAGGATTCTACAGACCCAGGCGATCTTTCGAAACTCGGACGCTCTGATCGCGAATCGATCGAGGTCAGCCACTCGTTGGCACTCAACTCAGATAGCTCGGTTGCTCCGATCGGAGTTGCCGGGATACCAGTCGTCATTCCAAAGCCAAGCCATCAATCCAGATTCTCAGCGTGGGAGCTCCCCACGAGTCAAATGCCATGGAAATGGCTCGCAGTTGCCTGGGGACGGGGCCGTCGACCTGCCACTTGTCGTTTGAATTGAGCGGAATCTCCATCCGTCGCCAGCCATCGCGCCCTTCGTTGTCATCCACTTGGCGCATCAAATCCAGCCCCTGCTTGGGCTCAATATGACATTTCGCATCGTTTTCGCTGTGAAGTACGAAGAAGGGACCTCCTTGCCAGCCTGTGACATCTTCATTGATCACTTTCATCCAGAATACCAGCTTGGATTTCCCTGCCAGTGACCAGTCTGCATTCCGATTCCGAGGATAGGTGAGAGCCGCGCGGAATCCCGCATAAGGGCGAATCACCACTCGCAGCGACGATTTACCGACCAGTTTCTCAGTCATGTCGTTTGCGAAGTCAGCCCGCGATGTCTGTTCGTTGCTTCGCGTCCGATCATGAAAGTCTTCGATTGACCAATCGGCAGCTTCTCCTTCAGTTCCTAATTCAGTGACACGTTCGACAGCATAAAAATCTCGCCAGGCGAGTTCTGTCCCTTCAGGATTTGTGACATTCACACCCACGCGATAAAACCCGGGCTTGGAAAACGTGTGCCGCACTTCGGCTGTCGTGGCTTGCGAGCCATCGCCGAAATCCCAGGCAATCGTACGGCCGGGCGACGGGGCATCGACACTGAAGCGGACTTCCTGGCCAACCAAAGCCGAAGTCGGGCCCGAAAGCCGAACTTTGGGTCTCGATCGTCGCTCATCGGATGTGCGAACAGTTCGATCCACACTCAATCGAGACACCCCCGCTTCTACCTGAATCGCTGTAACGGAGTTATTACTCTCGGCCGGCTTCTTGTCGTGGAACTGATTCCCAGACACCTGAATCCAGTCAGCATATTGCAGGAACAGACCCCATCGATTTTGAGCCAGCAGATTGTCTTCAATGATCCAGTGGCGAGCCTTCCATTTCTGACCGAATGAATCCAAGTCACCGATAACGGCGATCCCTGCCCCGTTGTTGCCAATACAAGTATTTCCGCGAGCCACGGTGTGGCTGGAAGGGCCAAACATGAAGACGATTCCAGCATGGCCGCTGGCTGGTAAATGAGGAGAGTTGTGATTCCCCTCTTTCAGTCCATTGAACGAGGCTTCGTTCCCTTCCAGACGCGTATGATCGGAACCACCCATCCAGAATCCGTAGCTGCAATGATTGGCTTTGTTATTACGAAAAATGTTATCGCGTGCCCAGCATTCGACTCCGTTGTTATTTGCGTACGAGCAGTCATTCTTCTCGAAAAGGTTCCCTGTACTGCACCAGCCATTCAGGACGCGAACGAAGATTCCGTCGCCCCCATACGTGCAATCATTTTCCAGAAAACGATTGTCGTTGGAGCCACTCTCAATCAACACGCTGGTGGAGTCGCGAGCATGCACTTCGCCCGGCTTGATCCGAATTCCATGACTGAGAACATTCTGCTGAATCACATTCCGCGAAGAGTGCCACAGCTTTAAACAGGTATTCGATGTGTGCGAGAAATCATTCTCTTCCAGAGTGTTGTCATTCGAGTCGACCAGAACACAAGCATCCCAGACACGATTAGCCTTGTTCTTCCGCAAGACGGACTTGCGGACGTTTTCCAATACGATGCCCCCGCGACGCCCATTTTCTCCCCAGCCAAAATCGGGGTCATGAAAATTGCCTGAGAAATCACAGTTCTCGATCGTCCATCCTTCCCCATCAACAATCTTCAAGCCTGTTTCCCAACCTGAGGCATTGAAATTCTTGAGGGTCACGTGAGAGACGCCACGTGCAGAAATCGCAGTCCCTTTGAAGGCTTTGGGAATGCCGCCTGCACCCTTCGAAGTTGCACCACCGCCATCAATCGTAACATTTGATGCTGTCACAACCAGTTGTGCACTCAACATTGAGGAATCGATGGTGACGCTGGATTTGATCTCGATCACGCAATCAGCTTTGGTGTCAGTAGCCGCAGCATCATCGGCCAGAGCACCTGTAAAACCGATCGTCCATGTCACCACGATTGCGATCGCCAGGACTGTCCATGATTGCCATGCCTGATTTCGTCGCATGTGTTCCCTCGCGCGTGAGTTGAGACTCGTTCAGACATTACCGCAGAGGCGGCCGAGGTCCCTGAAGAACTCGGGATAGGTTTTGGAGGTGCAGCGAGGGTCCGCAATGACGATGCCGGGAACTCGCAGGCCGAGAAGTGCGAAACTCATCGCCATCCGATGGTCGTCGTAAGTCGAGACGGTCCCGCCATGAATCGGTCCAGGATGAATCGTCATTCCATCAGGATGCTCTTCAACTGTAAGGCCGAGTCGTGTCAATTCCGTCACGACAGCGCTGACACGATCCGTTTCCTTATGTCGCATGTGAGCGACATTCCGAATTCGTGTCGGCCCCTCGGCAAACGGTGCGACACAGGCGATCGTCTGCGCGGTATCGCTGATGGCGTTCATATCGATGTCGATTCCCGTCAGCCTGTCGACTCCACGAACGGTGATCGAGGCCTGACCCCAGGTGACTTTACACCCCATCCGTTCCAGAGCATCGACAAAATGAACGTCTCCCTGCAATGCAGACGCCGTTAATCCTTCCACGGTCACTTCACCACCTGTGACCGCGGCTGCCGCAAAAAAATAACTCGCGGCAGAGGCATCCGGTTCGATGTCATAATCGCGAGGCTGGTACGATTGGGGAGCGATCCGGTACGCGTCCGGAATCGACCGATCAACTTCGACTCCAAATTGCTCCATCACAGCGAGCGTCATTTCAATATATGGCTCTGAAACAACGGGGCCTGTCAATCGAATTTCGACAGGAGCGGATGAGGCCGGCGCGACCATCAACATCGCACTGAGAAACTGGCTGGACACGCCTGCGTTGACCGTCGTTGTTCCACCACGCAGTCCCGTTCCATTGACGATGACAGGGGGGCACTCGGTACCGAGTTCCGAGTTCGCTGCGATCCCGAACTGCTTGAGGGAATCGAGCAGGTCGCCAATCGGCCGCTCACGCATTCGCGTGTTGCCGTCCAGACGAAATCGTCCTTGACCGAGCGCACAGACCGCTGTCAGAAACCGGATACTCGTCCCACTGTTTTCCAGCCACAAATCGAAGGAATGAGCAGGAAGATTTCCACCGCAACCGTTGATGACTGCTGTTCCCAATTCGCGAGACTGCTCGACAGGAATTCCCAACCGCCGCAGACTGTCGATCATCACTTCGGTATCGCGGCTATCGAGAACTCCTGATAACCGAGTAACGCCCCTCGCCAGCGCCGCAATGACCAATGCCCGGTTTGTAAGACTTTTCGAGCCCGGTGGCCGAATAGTTCCATGAATCGGGGCGGAAACTGGCTGAATCGCAATCGTTTCGGACATTATTGACACAGAAAAAGAGAGAAAGATTCGTTCCGCCAGAGAATACCGGTCTGGCCGGATCGCATCCAGTCCGCGGAAAGGATGACCGACGACTCAGCGCATCGAACTTTCTTCCGCCTGCATCGCGACAGGGATGCCTGCGGCGAGCAACACGACGTCATAACGTCGCAGGAATCGGCGGCAGCGAGCCACTTCTACCAGCCGGCCGCTATCCGGAAGTTTGTCGACTCGATCGGCACGCGTCACAACGAACCCATCAGGAAATCGCTGGAAGAACTCCGCAACGTCTGCGGGCTTTCGCAGCCCGCTGACGGGTTGTCGTGCGTAGAACACAAGGCTGGGTGAAAAGACTTCGATCGACGCAATATCAGGGCGCTGTTTGCCCGACGCCTGTCGAGCTGCTGCTGCCAATTTGGGAGAGTCGAGATGATTGGCGATCTGCGACGGGGCGATACCGATCATCACGACGGCCATTGTGATGGCGGTCCCCGTCAGAATCTGCAGGGCTCGCTCACGGCGTTCACGCTGTGCAGCCATATAAGCCAAAGCAGCTCCTGTCGTTGGAATCAAACCGACTGCCATTAAATACTCTTCGCCTGGCAGCAGAATCGACGCGGTGATCGCAAATCCAACCATGATCAACAACCCCGCGACTGCAAGGGCACGACACGAGTTTCGAAAGGAAACCTGTTCCCAACCGACGGCTGCGACTTTCCATTCGTTCAGATAACGGGCGGTGATCAGTGCCAGCGCGGGATACATCGGCAGCACATAATTGGGCAGCTTGGTTCGCGCCAGCGAGAAAAAGACGAACCAGACGCCAGCCCAGCAGGCCACCAGGCGGTCACTGTCGTTCCATCTGGCGCCATTCAGCATTCGGCCTCGCAACTGCCAGATCGCCATCGGCAGAAAGACAGACCAGGGGAAACATCCCAGCAGCAAAACCACTGCATAGTAGAAAATCGGCCCACTGTGATTTTCTTTCGGTTCGAGAAAACGTCCGAGATTATGCCCCCCCAGAAATCCTCGAATCCAGGCACCATCGGTTTGCATTCCGACAACGACATACCAGGGAAGTGCAACAGCCAGAACAATGCCAGCACCGAGAATCAGCCTCATTGCCATTCCGGCTTGAAGTATTCGCGTAGGCCGCATCACTTGTACGAGGGTCAGTAACCATCGGCGCCACCAGGGACCAACCGAAACCTGCAGTTGTCCTTCAATGATATCTTTGCGCCATGCTGTTATCAGCAGAAACGATCCGATGATGGTACAGGGGAGCAGTACTCCAATTGGACCTTTCGCCAAGATTGCGAGCCCCATTGCGGCATACATAGGAATCGCTGTTACCCACGACTGAGGGACCAGGTCACTGATTGCGGCGGTTTTTGAAGTGGTGTCACTTTCGGCTCCACTGAAATGACCACCACGTCGACGGGAAACCGCCCAGATGAAGCTGGAAAATGCCAGCATCAGACAGAATATCAGCGTGGCATCGGGCGTAACGGCGCGGCTGACAGTCGTAAACATCAGGCAGGTTGCCAGAATGAGGCTTGCCTGAAACGCGATCCTGTCAGAGTAAAGTTTGCGACCCATGAAGTAGGTCAGAAACAGTGTCCCGCTGGCGAGTAGGGCTGATCCCAGTCGCGCCGAGAACTCGGAAACACCGAATAGACGAAATGACAGATGCATCCACCAGTAGATAAGAATCGGTTTGTCGGTGCGCAGCTCTGCATTGAACGTAGGAACAACCCAGTCCCCTCGTTCATACATTTCCGCTCCGCAAACCGCGTTCTTCGGCTCATCCTCGTCGAAGAGCGCATAGCCTCCGAGATTGGTGAAGAAGACGAGGGCTGCCACCAAGCCGAGCAAGATCTGGTGTCGCCACACAACTGACATAAGAATCGATCCCGTATAGCCGCACCGATGCCATCGTACACTCCAACGCGAAGTTGGAGCCGGTTTTTAGAAAATCCTGAACCTTTCGGCAACGTCAGAAAATCCAGGGTTGTCGCCCTGTCGATCGCATGCCAAGAGTGCGAAGTTGACCTGTCACGCCCGGCTGACAACTCGCGGGATTACGCTAAGACAGGAGGATGCGAACTCAAACGATGCGAGTTTTCGAGTCGACCCGACGAGTTCGGTCGACTTTCCCAGTTCGCCGGAACCACCATGCAGCTAAACAGGTTAGCAATCACGGTTCACACGCGTGCGGGGATCTGTTACACTCAAGGGTCCGAAGATTTCTGACGACACTCGACAACTTTCGACGAACCCGATGGTTCGTGCGCTCAACTTATCGAAAGGCAGAGAGAAAGACCAATGGCTCAGTTGAATACCAGTGACTTTCGTAAAGGCTCCAAAGTCATTTTGGATGGTGAGCCCTACGATATGCTGGAAGTGAATTTCGTAAAACCGGGCAAAGGTCAGGCGCTTTACAAATGTCGCATGAAAAACCTGTTGAAAGGAACGATGCTCGACCGGACCTACAAGAGTGGCGACAGCCTGGAAGCGGCAGACATTCGCAACGGCGAAGGCGAGTTCCTGTTTAAAGACACGACCGGCCTGGTCTTCATGGATCAGCAGAGCTTTGAACAGTTTACGATCTCCCTTGAAGCTGCAGGTGATCAGGCTCGGTTCCTGCAGGATAATGCGGTCTGCGGCGTTTTGTTCTGGGGAGAAGTTCCGATCGGATTGACAGCGCCGGCTCAGGCGGTCATGAAGGTCACCTATACCGAATCGGTGGCGCGTGGAAACACAACCTCGAACCTGACCAAGCCTGCCACTGTCGAAAATGGGGAGACTGTTCAGGTTCCCGCATTTGTCGAAATGGGAGATATGATCAGAATCAACGCCCAGACGGGCGAATATATCGAGCGGGTCCGCTAGCCGCTCCCGTTGCGTTCAACGTATCGAAATCCATTTGTTCCATTGCTCTGTTTTCGGCGTCTGACATGACCAATCCACACAACGGCAAACTGTTCATCGAAACCGTCGGCTGCCAGATGAATATGCTGGACAGCGAACTGGTCGTTGGCGCTTTGCGCAAGCAGGGCTACAGCCTGACAGATGACATCAGCGAAGCTGACACGGTGCTGTTCAACACGTGCAGCGTGCGAGAACACGCCGAGCACAAAATCTACTCCGCCCTGGGACGCTTGAAGTACAGCAAGAATACCCGGCCGAATCAGGTGATCGGTGTTCTGGGCTGCATGGCTCAGAAGGATCAGGAACTGGTTTTCCAGCGTGCCCCGCATGTCGATCTGGTCGTCGGCACCGGGCAACTGGCTGAAGTTCCCCGGCTGATCGAGGCGGCTCGTGATCACCGTGAACGGTCAATCGCCATCAGCCTGGATCGAAACGAAGGAACGCGCGGTGTCGTCAGCGACAGCTTTCAGAGCTACGATCCGCTACGCGAACCTGAGATGCGGCCAACCCCGTATCAAGCGTTTGTCCGGATCATGATCGGGTGCGACAAGTTCTGCACTTATTGCGTTGTTCCCATGACTCGCGGCCCGGAACAAAGTCGACCGCCGCGTGATATCCGCCACGAAGTTCAGGTTCTGGCAGATCAGGGGGTGAAGGAAGTCATTCTGCTGGGTCAAACTGTTAACAGCTACAAGTTCACCCAGGACGGACGACTGTTCCGACTGGCCGATCTGCTCGAGCATATTCACGACGTCGATGGCATCCTGCGTTTGAAATTCGTGACGAATTTCCCAAAGGATATGACCGACGACCTGCTGCAGGCTGTTCGCGATCTGCCGAAGTGTGCTCAATATCTGCATGTTCCGGCTCAATCGGGCTGCAACGAGATGCTGAAGCGGATGAAACGTGGGTACACGATCGAAGACTATCGTGAGATGTTCAGCCGGATTCGGGCGACGCTTCCACGAGCGGCAGTTTCCAGCGACTTCATCGTCGGGTTCTGCGGTGAAACCGAGGAAGCCCATCAGAAGAGTCTCGATCTGATCCGCGAATGCAGGTTCAAAAACAGCTTCATTTTCAAATACAGCCCGCGACCTGGGACCAAGGCGTATGACTTGCATGCGGACGATGTCCCCGAGGACGTCAAGAAGCACCGCAACAATGAAATGCTGGCGGTCCAGAACCAGATCAGCGCCGAAGACAACGCCAGTTTCATCGGTACCGATGTCGAAGTCCTGGTGGAAGGCCCCAGCAAGAGTGAAACCAAGAAGGGTGACACTGGAGCCACCTCGGGGCCCGTGCAACTGACAGGTCGTACGTCCTGCGACCGCATTGTCGTATTCGAAGGGAATCCGCGACTCGCAGGAACGCTTGCCCAGATTCAAGTCGACGACTGCACACCAACCACTCTGATCGGTCAGATTGTGACTCGTGAAGTTCAACACGGGTCATCGTCCCTGTTGCCAATTCTCGTCTGATGGACTGCTGCGTGACTCATGACTGACTCTTCGTCGGAAAATCGCCCTCAAACAATCAACGTTCCTCGTTTTGCCGCGGCCAAAGGGCAGCGGAAGCTGTCGATGGTCACGGCCTACGATTACCTGTGGGCAGGGATCTATGATGAAGCAGGCGTAGATGCGATCCTGGTCGGGGATTCGCTGGGAATGGTCGTTCAAGGCCATAAGACGACATTACCCGTGACACTCGAGCAGATGATCTATCACGGCGAGATGGTCGCACGCGCGGTCAAGCGAGCACTGGTGATTGTCGACCTGCCTTTCATGACATACCAGGTGAGCCCGGCTCAGGGAGTCGAGAACGCCGGGCGCATTTTGAAAGAGACTGGAGCGGCTGCGGTCAAACTGGAAGGAGGTGTTCACCAGGCAGCGACCATTCGCGCGCTGGCTGAAGCTGATATTCCTGTCATGGCACACGTCGGAATGCGGCCGCAATCGGTCAACAAGTTCGGTGCGATGTCAAAAGTTCAGCGCGATGAAGAACTGCTGCTGGCGGATGCCAAAGCCGCAGAGGCGGCGGGCGCTTTTGGAATCGTATTGGAACTGATCCCGCGTTCGATCGCGGGCAAGATCACCGCTGAATTATCGATCCCCACAATCGGAATTGGAGCGGGGCCTGAGTGCGACGGACAGGTTCTGGTGAGTTGCGACATGCTCGGCCTGAGTGGATTCCAGCCACGGTTCCTGAAAAAGTATGCCGACCTGCGCTCCACTGTCATTTCCGCGACTCGCGATTACGTCCGCGAAGTTAGTGACGGGACATTCCCCGATGCGGCTCATTCACACGAATGACGGCACTGTCTGCGGATTTCAGTTTACCGCCGCACAGAGCTGAATATCGAAAGTCAGGAGCCAGCAACGATCGCGGAGCGCAGATCCGTCAAGACTCTTCGTTCTGGGACTCGGGCGGACTGGCTGGGGGCAATGCGATACTGAAGCGAGTTCCGCGTCCGACTTCGCTTTCGCACGTAATCGCGCCGCCATGAGCTTCCACGATCTTTTTGACAGTCGGCAGTCCGAGGCCACTTCCGGCGCGCTTCGTCGAATAAAAGGCGTCGAACATCCGCCCCTTGGTTTCCGCCGTCATTCCTCGACCGTTGTCGATAATATCCAGCATCACCTTTCCATCGCGTTCGTACGTTTGAAGTTCCAGCACGCCGCCATTCAGCATCGCCTGCTGAGCGTTTCGCGAGAGATTCATTAACACTTGCCGCCACAGATTGACGTCAAGTTTCACGGAAGGAAGGTTTGCCGCCAGATGCGGACTGATGTCGATCCCCTGCTCGGCAGCCTGCGGCGCATAGAACTCGATGAATTCAGCCACGGTCTGATTGAGGTCCGCGGCCGACAGTTTCAGCGTTCCTGCGCGGGCAAACTGAAGGAAGTCTTCGAGGATCCGATTCAGTTGTTCGCACTGCCGCTTGACCATCATC
>Ga0194055_10001591_pt1 | contig 18485 bp, 15 predicted proteins | sample SepL449m_MetaG_FD_155482 | JGI IMG/M metagenome (GOLD analysis project Ga0194055, IMG submission 155482) | Anoxic zone freshwater microbial communities from boreal shield lake in IISD Experimental Lakes Area, Ontario, Canada - Sep2016-L442-9m | ecosystem: Environmental > Aquatic > Freshwater >...
GTATAGCTAGGAATACTACTAGTAGTATAAGTGCTGCTATAGCTAGAACAATAAGGACTTCAATAATTGTGAAACCTTTTTGATCTTGATTAGTAATTTGTTTTGACATTTGCAAGTGCCCCTTTGCAGAATTTGATGTTAATATGCTTAAGATTATAGCATATATATATATAAGATTTGTTAAATAATTGTGAAAACTTTTTGATCTTGATTAGTAATTTGTTTTGACATTTGAAACTAGCGTAGGTTAATTCTCAAAAATGATACAATGCTGACATAAAAAGAACACCATTTATGGTGTTCTTTTTAATTACTGATTTAATTATTATTAAATTAACCAGCGTTTACACAATTCCAAGACCAAGCTGTTCCGCTTTCTTGAGTGTATATTAGTGCAACACTTGTCGAGCTAGCGCCGGTGCTAGATGTTGTAAATGTATAACCTGATACTGAACCACATATATAACCTGGCAACATTATTACAATGTTAGCGGTCGGTACAGCCGTTGCGGTATTACCGATAGTAACACCAGTAGCTGGAGTCGCATTAGGCGTATAAATGTATGCTCCAGCGGTTGTAGGGGTATTTGTATAAGTAGCTGTGTCAACACCGCCTGTTGTTCCAGCGCCACTTGCCGTACAAGTAGTGTATTTAAATTGACTTAATGTACCCGAATCTGTCATCGCCGTACCACAACTTGTGTTATCACTAACACGACTACCGTTATTGTTGGAGACGTAGTTACTAAGTCCGGTCACAATTCTACCCGCATCAGCCTTACGAGATGAGTTTCTCTGGCTTCTTTGTAGTCCAGGTATAGCTAGGAATACTACTAGTAGTATAAGTGCTGCTATAGCTAGAACAATAAGGACTTCAATAATTGTGAAACCTTTTTGATCTTGATTAGTAATTTGTTTTGACATTTGCAAGTGCCCCTTTGCTTGATTAATTAACTTATGCTTGAAATAATACATGGAAAATAATGCTTATGCAAGCTTTTTTTTACTAATTTCCAGTGAAGTTAGAATTTCCAGCCAAACCATATATTGGTAGCAAAATGGCAGCTACTATAATTAGCGCAACTACCCCTAAAATAACCATCATAACTGGCTCAATAATAGTAGACACATTCTTTATTTCTGTATCGACTTCCTTCTCATAGTAATCTGCTGTTTTTGACATCATTTGCTCTATTGATCCCGATTCTTCTCCAATGCTCAGCATATTAGGAACAAGCTCTAGGAAATGAGGGTCACCTTTAAGTGATGTTCCGAGTGATTTACCACCCTTTACTTTCTCTATTGCCTTATTTATAGATTCTTCTATTAGCACGTTATTGACAGATTTTGCGGTTATCTCTAAAACCTGGATAAGCGGAACGCCGCTTTCTATTAAAGTTGAGGCCATTCTACTAAAACGTGCCATATAAAGTTTCATCATAAGGTTTTTTAGTGGAGGCGTGCTTATTTTAATTCCATCTATAAACCTCTTACCGCCAACAGTTCTAATCAATCTAGTTAATAGGAATATAAGAATTGCCAAAGTCAACAAAACAACCCACCAGTATTTTATTGTAAGTGACGATATCAACAACAAAGCTCTCGTTAAGAAAGGAAGTGATGTCCCTGGCAGTCCATCGTATAGAATTTTAACCTGAGGCAGTACTTCTATTAACATAAAACCAACAACAGCTATCATGACTAGTAACACTATTGCAGGATAGATTAGAGCACCTCGAACCTTAGATACTATTTCAGCATCTTTTTCCTGTTGATTAGCTAGTCTTTCTAAGGCTTTATCTATTGTTCCAGAAGTTTCACCTGCAGCGACCAAGTTCAAATAAATCGGAGAGAAAACTTTGGGGTAATTAGAGAGCGCTTTGGAAAAAGACGATCCACCCTCAACGTCTGTAATTACTTGTCCTATTATGACCTTCAAATTTTTATTCTTTGTTTGGTTAGCAACACTACTTAAGCTTTGAATGATGGGTAATCCCGCATTTATCAATGTAGATAACTGCCTAGAGAATAAAACCTTATCCTTACCAGAGATACGTTTGGTAATACCGTCTAGGAATGATAGTCCGCCTGACCCACTAACCTTAAGGTCGATCGGGATTAATCCTTGGTCTTTAATTGCCTTATAGGCATCATGCTGATTTTGGGCCTGTATGATAGATTTAACACTTGAGCCAGTTTTTGGGTTTCGCGCAGTATAGCTATATTCAATCATGGTTATTCCCTCATCATCCTATCCAGCTCCTTAATGTCAACTGCGTAATTTCTAGCTTCATCATAGCTAATTTCGCCACCATGGACTAATCCTGTTAAAGTCTTATCCATAGACTGCATGCCAAATTCGGCTCCTGTTTGAATTATAGCTTCTATCTGCTGGGTCTTGCCTTCTCTAATAAGATTTCTAACGGCTGAATTGGCTACTAATATTTCAGCTGCAGGTATTCTTCCACCGCCGACGGAAGGAATTAATCTTTGGGAAACAATTGCCATTAAAATAGTTGATAGCTGAGATCTAACTTGTGCCTGCTGATGAGGAGGAAAAACGTCAATCATTCTATCGATGCTCTGAGCTGCACCATTGGTATGTAGTGTTGCAAGAACTAGATGACCCGTTTCAGCTATGGTAATAGCATTGGAAATAGTTTCTAAGTCTCTCATTTCTCCAAGAAGTACTACGTCAGGATCTTCTCTCAGAACAGATCTAAGAGCAACGCTGAATGAATAAGTATCATAGTGGACTTCCCTTTGGACAATTACCGACTTTTTAGACATGTGAGTATACTCAATCGGGTCTTCAATCGTAATGATATGCATAGCCTTTTCTTGATTAATTCTATTAATCATTGCAGCAAGAGTAGTCGATTTTCCAGATCCAGTCGGTCCTGTTACGAGAACAAGCCCTCTAGGAAAATCTGCAAACTTATCAATAATTGGTGGTAATTTAAGCTGTTCTATTGTAGGAATATCATTATTTAAGAGCCTGAATGCTCCTGCAAGATTACCGCGCTCATGAAAAAGATTAACTCTAAATCTACCCATTTCTCCAAAGGCAAAACTAAAATCAAATTCTTTTTCTTTTAGAAGAATTTGTTTTTGGTCCTGATCAAGTAATGGAAAAATTAAATTTTCAATTGTTGGTCCATCAAGCTCACCAATTGCGCTAAATGCTGTTAATGCCCCGTCAACCCTAAGAATAGGTGGCAGACCTACTTGCATATGTAAATCTGAAGCCTTCCTTCTGACAACTTCCTCTAAAATTATTTCAATCTTCGGTTTTTCCATATTAATTTTCACCCAACGATGCTACTCGGTTAACTTCATTAATTGTAGTAAGTCCACTTAATGCTTTAAGATACCCATCCTGTCTCATAGTAATCATCCCCTCCGATTTTGCTACTTTTTCAATTTCTAAACTTGTTGAACGCTTTAATATTAAATCTTGGATTTTCGAAGTAACACTGAACACCTCGTAAATTCCCATTCTACCCTTGTAGCCACTAGGCGCTTCAGTGCTTTTAAGTCCCCTCGTTAAAGTATAAGCTTTACTGCCCCTTAGTGGCAACCCTCTAAAGCCTAAATCGTTACCTACTAGATCAACATCAGATTGTTTCTCTGGCAACAAGCTGCTAAGAGTTTCGTTAATCAGGTCAACTTCGATATTGTCAGCACTATAATGCTCTTTACTGTCACCCAAGCGTCGAACTAATCTCTGGCCAATAACAGTCCTGACTGTGCTGGCAATCAGAAATGGCTCAATGCCCATATCCAAAAGTCTTGGCAATATTCCTGCAGCTGAGTTTGTGTGTAGAGTACTAAAAACTAGGTGTCCTGTTAATGCTGCCTGAATTGCCAACTCGGCTGTTTCTTTATCTCGAATTTCACCAACCATCACTACGTTTGGATCTTGACGAAGAATCGATCTGAGGCCACTTGCAAACGTAAGCCCAACTGCAGAATTCACCTGTATCTGATTTACTCCATCCATTTTGTACTCAACAGGATCCTCAAGCGTTACAATATTTATAGTGTCATCTTTAATTTCATTTATTAATGCATACAAGGAAGTCGATTTTCCAGATCCAGTCGGTCCTGATGTAAGTATCATTCCGCTGGTTTGCTTAACACCTTCTTGGATTAATCTCAGGCTTCTACCAACATAACCCATATCTTCTAGGTTAAGAGACGTTCCAGATTTATCCAGAAGCCTTATAACAACCTGCTCTCCCCAAATAACTGGTGATATAGCAACTCTAAGATCAATCTCGCTCTTTCCTGTAGTAATAGAGAATTGGCCGTCCTGAGGGATACGATGTTCATCAATTTTTAGATTAGATAGAATCTTAATCCTAGATATTAAAGGCGGTTCAGCAATTTTTGGCAACCTTGTTACTTCTCTTAATATGCCATCTACTCGACAGCGAACCTTTATAAAACTCTTCGAAGGCTCAATATGAACATCTGAAGCTTTATTTCGCACCGCAAACATCAATATCGAAGTGATTATTTTGCTAATAGGTGAGTCTTGAGATATATTTTGAACATCCTTGCTATCTAAGCTAAGCTCAGCACTACCATATAACTGATGATCATCGTTGCTCTCAGAATTTGAATTAAAATCTCCAATTAAAGATTTATTAATTTGGGACTCATATTGTTTTAGAACATGCTTAATTCCTGCTTCACTTGCCATATATACTTTGATTGGTCGACCAATTCTTGAAGAGAGGAAGTCGACAGCTTGAATATTATCAGCATCTAGCATGGCAACAGCTAATCGATTACCGACTTCTCCTAAGGGTACTGCCATGTACCTTTCTACTAAATCTTTTCGTAGTAAATCTAATGTTTTTGGGTTAACTAGGGCGGCACTTAAATTAACATATGGTATATTGTTAACCTTGGCAATCATCTCAGTTAAGATTTCATCAGTTATTATGTTCTTTGTTACAAGATAGCTTAACAGTGGAGAATTTTCAGAATCTGCCTTAGTTTTTATTTCCTGTAATTTATCAGCGTTTATTTTACCCGTTTTTACAAGTAAATCTTCTATTTGCTGTTCAGATTCTGCAGAAAGAACACTCATTTAAAGTTGTCCTAGTAAATTAATATAAATTTTTGCCGCCGCCATCGGTAGTTCCAATCTCAATCTTTACAGTTGGATCAATTGACTTAGGAGAAAGATATTTTTGAACATCGGTTTGGTTAAAAGAAGATTGTACTGTTGGAATCACCTCTACTACCTGCTGTCTTGAGCTTGGAGTTACAAATACTTTAGATGAAATTACACCAGATAATACGGCAGAAACTATGCCAATTATAATTATAGTCGTTATATCTTTTGCTTTCATTTTACAATTTCCTTGCCTATGCTAAATTGATACGGAGGCTGGTAAAAAGTGCTCGCAGTAAATGAAACCACTGCAGGGGTTGTGCTTGTACCAGCGGCAAATGACATACTTTTTACCTGAATTGGAATTATCGGCTGGTTCAAGCTTGCAAATATAGCTGGTATTGCCGGGAAATCTGCTTTAAAACTACCAGTAACAGATAATGTTACAGTAGATGGCTTTACCGAAAGTCCGGGTGAAGTAGTATTTGTTTTTGAGGCTACAGGAGCGGCGACTGCGGCAGCTGCACCAACAGTCATGAAGTCACTTTGCTGACCTAGCAATGAATTTAAGTTAACAAAGTTCAATGTCCACGCATTTACATCAGAACTCGTTGGCAGAGCATCCAAAACAATTTTAGCGTTATTTCCATCGTTACCATTTAAACCATTCGGTGCGCCGCCAATCATATTTTGAGGCTGATTGATAAATGCCCTGTATGAAGTTTCCAAATTGGAGATAGCCTTATTGTCGGCAGAGAGAACATCGTAGGCTTTCTTTTTCTCCGCAATAACCCTATTAAGATAGCTGCCTTGGCTGATTAGATTCTTTGCAGCAAATATGGTGAAAATAACTATAAATACTGATATAGCAACAGAAATAAAAATCAGTTGGTTCGCTTTATTAAGCTGTACTCTCTTGCTTGCAAAATTTTTATCCATAATACTTTCCTTGCCTTTATTTATTTCTGGAAGAGTGGCTGATCTAATGTTGACTTAGTCACATCCTGCTGCTTAACGTTTATGCTTGAATCACTCATGTTATTTGTGAATAGCGAAATAGGTATCATTGTGGTTACCGAATAGCTTAGCTTGTCTGTGGGTTTGGCATTGGGTGCTGGTGCAGTTAACCCTGAAATTATTGGGTTCGTGAAAAGTAGAATATTCGATTTTGAGCCTAGTGGGGTATAAGTTGCGAATAAAAGCTGATTATAGAAGACGTTTCCATCTATAAGACTATTTGCTTTTCCGGAAAAACTCAATAAGCCAGTCGTGTAGTTCATGCTTACATTTTCTATCGTCACACCTGGTGTACTAACTTTTCTCAAATAATCGAAAATTAAGACAGGATTTATTCTTGCCTTATATAGACTTGGCAGACCATCTGAAGAATTCAATCGATTTTGAATTGTAATGATTTTATTAACGTCCTTGTTTAATATAATCTTCTGACTGTCAGCCGTAATAGAAGCACTTAGTTTTTCTAGATTATTTTTTGAATATACATCGACTGATAGATACAAAATAATTAGGATAACTATTGCGATGGCGCTAGATATTGAAGCAGCCAAAACCACAACTCGCTCATTGCGTTTAGTTTTGATATATTTAACCTTTACATCAGGTAATAGATTTAGTTGGATCATTCAGTCCTCCCTGCAAGGCCGACTGCGACGCCAAATTGATTTGCAACAGCCATTAGCTCTGCCTGCTGAGATGCTGGGAATGTTACATTGTACCAAGCATTGCCTATTTCAACATTGATGTTCAATCTTTGAGCAAGGCTTGCTGCAAAATTGGGAATAAGTGAAGCGCCGCCAGTTATAATAATTTTCTCTAATTTTTTACCACTATGTCGACCCTCAAAAAACTTAATTGATTTGTCTATTTCGACATATAAGGAATCGAGGGTACTTTGAATAGCCTTGCTGAGCTGACCATCTAATTTACTGGGATCCATACCAAATTTAAAAATAAATTGGTGAGCCTGATTATCGTCAATATTTAAATTCTGAGCAGCAGATTTTATGATCGATTGTGTACCAATCGCAATAGACCTCGTAAGCCTTGGATAGTCTTCACTTGTTATGACTAAATCAGTGCCGAGACTACCGACGTCTAAAACCATAATGGAGCTGGTAGTTCCTGGTTTAATGAGTGCCCTTACAATTGCTAGATTCTCTGGCTCGAAAGCAATAACATTAAGCCCGATAGACTCTAGACTATCAAGTCTGCTCTCGATATATTTATTACTAACACTACTTAGCAGAATTTCAATTTTAGATGGGTCCTTGGGTGAGTCGCCTAATAATGCCCAATCAATTTTAGATTCATTTACTGGAGTTGGAATGAGAGAATCAGCCTGGAATATGATAGTCTTCTCTAGTTCTTTCGACGAAACCTTGTCTATATCAACGACAGTCGTAAATAGTCTTTTAGATGGCAGCCCTACAACAACATTTTTTGTAGTCATTTTAGCCTGACTGCAAAGATCTAAAATCATGCTTGCGACTTTTTGTTGATCAACCGCTGAATCACTTAAAGATATTTTTGGATCTATAGGAACGTAAGCATATTTGACTAATGTCTTAGGGTAACTGCCCTGAAGCTGAACTAGCCTTATAGCAGTAGCTCCTATGTCTATCCCGAAAAAATCTGAAATCCCACTCAGTAAACTCATAATACTAGAATTATAGCATAACTACTTTGTCTTTCAGCAATATTTTTATCACAAAACTGGGGATAATTGTTGGATAGCATTTACGGTACCGTTATTTACAATGTTAGGAGCTAGCCAGTCTTCTGGGCCATAGTTTATGGTCTCTGCTGGTAAACCAGTGTTTATGTTTCCGCTTGTTCTTTGGAAGTTAACTGTCTTAGCGATTAGTGATCCATTGACAGTTAGTTGGCTGAGACAAGGAGAGTTAGCTGGAGCTGTTCCATTTACGTACTTACCCTTATTGGGTAACGAACCAAATATAGCCGTTGTAGAGTTTTGTTCAGTATAGCTACAGTCATAGATACTTCCCTTTGCTATATACACTCCATCTAGCTGAGTAACATCAGGACTTATGTATATGTCACCTGTAGCTACTATTCTAAGATTAGGAATACTGGCAATGTTAGTCCATCCAGTTGTGGTGTAGGTTATATTGCCGTTAATCGAGACATTGCCATTAACATAGATGCTAATTTGCTTACCCGCTGGAAGAATATTTGCTCCTAGTGAGAAATAGTTAGTACTTGTGGAGCTGGCTGTATAGCTGCCTGATGTCTTCAAGCTTAGGCTAGTATCATCAGCTGCTGTTTGGCTATAGGCAGTAGGCGTAATGTTGCTAGGAACACTAGTACTAGATGAGACGCACGGTGCAAAACCAAAGCTAGCGAATGTGAGATCATTTATTGTGCCATTTGTGTCAGTTGTGAATCCACTGATGGCTCCGAGTGCTTGTGCAGCTAGAGTTGTGCCAGATCCAGCGCTTGGGGTCAATGATGAGTATGAAAGGATACCATCACCAGAACTGTCGGGTGATGAGTCTGTACAGTTTCCAGTAGCTCCAATGAGGCTACCAGCTACGCTGTCGCCTCCATTGACAGTGAGGTAGGGTTCGTGGAAAGTATTTATAGTTATGGTGCAAGGGTTAGCTGAGCTAGGTGCTGATATGATTGAGCCAGGTGAGGCTACTGAGGCACTCGTTACCCAATACGTAAACGTGGATGTTCCGGATACCGTAATATTTTGGCTTATGCTAGTTGCATAAATTCCAGTGCCAGTAGCCGGCCCAATAGTAGTAACGCTTCCACCGTTATACTGATAATTTAATCTAAAGTCATAAGGTATCCAACTTGGATTCGAGGATATTGAAATAGCCATTGCTGAAGCAGATCCGAATGTACCAATTATTGTGCTAGTCGGGTTAGTACAGGTTAAAGAAACACAGTTCAAATGTTGAAAAGCTGTTTTAGTAACATTGCCGTTCAGCACAACCGTTTCAGTTATATTTATGCTATAATTTGAACCGAAAACTGCGGGCACATCGATAGTCCCACTTTTGCCACTGCTAATCACATCAACTGTGGTGCTCCCATCAAAAAACGTAAAATCAGGAGCTGGATTATCTGTTGCATATATATTAGCTATTGGATCCTGAATTGAATATGTAATAGATCCATTTGAGCCTGGTGTACCGCCGTAACATGAGGCGCTAAGATTAGCGGTTAGTATCGGGGACTTTGCTTCTACATAAGTTCTCATACCTAATCCAACGACGTTCACAGGTGAATAGTGGCCTGCACCTACTTGAGTATGCGCGGTGAAATCTTGAAGGTTACCATATGCATCTTTACCGATAAACGTATTACCCAAATCGGTATTGTCTATATCGCCAGTAAACTTAGAATACCAAGTAAAGTTTCTATTATCCGGACACCATCTCGTACAAAGAGTGTGCGTAAACATAGTCCCCAATGAATTTGGTCCATTCCCAACTCCAGCACCAGTACCGAACGGCCATAGAGCCCACGCACTTCCATCTCCTCCACAGTTCGCGTCAGTAAATGAAGAATTGAAGCTAGTATCAACATCGTTTTGACACCATACTGCATGGTCACCAAGGTGACCAGGACCTCCCCCAATGATAAATCCACCAAAATCACTCATAAGAACAGTCAAATCGTTCGAAGTTGAACATTGAACAGGGGGAGTATTTAAATTGACTTTGCAGAGGTGTGTTACAGGAGATGTTGTAAACCCCGTTGAAGGCAAGTCGATAGTCCTAGCACCTAAATAAAGTTCCGATGGACGAGTTCCATCAGCTAATGCATACTTGCCGGCTGAAATATTGACATTATCATTAGCTGCGCCTCCACCGCAAGTTTGACTAGTTACCTTCAAACCCGATAAGTCATTTGCTGATGGATCCTGTTGATTTGTTGTTTCTTCTAGATCTACTACAAACACTAGCATCTGATAATGCCAATTTCCATCTGAGCTATCCCAGCTTTGAGGATTCATATCATTTGTAGCAGGATTAAAACCAGCTCTACAGCCATAATTAAAGCCATTATAAGAGCCACAATAGTTGTAAACTTGACCATTCTGAGATGCACAAGTGCCTGTTGAGCCTGCAAAGACTTTTAGCGGAGATAATTGAACTATCATCACAAAACCAACTAGAGCAACTAAAAATAGCACTGATCTTGTTAAGTTATTATTTTTAATAGAAATTTTTATCATCTTAATTCTTCTGGGTTGTTAATTGATTAATAACGGCGTTAATATTGCTTATAGCGTCCTTTGGGTTAGATATCTGTTTGGGATTTTTTTCAAGAGATGCCAGTGCGTCCTTGTAATATACTATAGCCTGAGAGTTATCCTTTAAGACTATTGAGTTTTGGGCTAACGATACAGAAATAATATAGTCTAGCCCGAATTTCTTAGATGCCTCCAGTAATGTTTTTTTGGCATCGTTATTCTTGTATTGACTAGTCTGAACGCCAGCTAAAGTTATATAGTCCGCCTCATGAGAAGATTGGCTAACAAGATCCTGAAGATTTTTTTCAGCTTCTGCATATTTATTCTTACCAATGAGGTCAGAACTTTTAATCCTTAGCTTATTCTGGTCACTCCTAGCAATCGGTTTATTCTGGTTAACGGAAACATCTTTTTTCGAATTATTAGTTAATACTATAAAAACAAATAATAAGACCAGTAAAATCACCAGGATAGCTGACTTTTTATATTTAAATCTAGTTAGTTTTTTTTTGATAACAGACTCATTGCTGGTTGATTTGTGTAGCATGTTACTTAACTTCTTCTAATCCACTCACATTAGTTATGAATTAAGCATAATCTATTTTGTAACAATCTACAATTTATTTTAATCTTTGTCTTTCAGCAATATTTTTATCACAAAACTGGGGATAATTGTTGGATAGCATTTACGGTACCGTTATTTACAATGTTAGGAGCTAGCCAGTCTTCTGGGCCATAGTTTATGGTCTCTGCTGGTAAACCAGTGTTTATGTTTCCGCTTGTTCTTTGGAAGTTAACTGTCTTAGCGATTAGTGATCCATTGACAGTTAGTTGGCTGAGACAAGGAGAGTTAGCTGGAGCTGTTCCATTTACGTACTTACCCTTATTGGGTAACGAACCAAATATAGCCGTTGTAGAGTTTTGTTCAGTATAGCTACAGTCATAGATACTTCCCTTTGCTATATACACTCCATCTAGCTGAGTAACATCAGGACTTATGTATATGTCACCTGTAGCTACTATTCTAAGATTAGGAATACTGGCAATGTTAGTCCATCCAGTTGTGGTGTAGGTTATATTGCCGTTAATCGAGACATTGCCATTAACATAGATGCTAATTTGCTTACCCGCTGGAAGAATATTTGCTCCTAGTGAGAAATAGTTAGTACTTGTGGAGCTGGCTGTATAGCTGCCTGATGTCTTCAAGCTTAGGCTAGTATCATCAGCTGCTGTTTGGCTATAGGCAGTAGGCGTAATGTTGCTAGGAACACTAGTACTAGATGAGACGCACGGTGCAAAACCAAAGCTAGCGAATGTGAGATCATTTATTGTGCCATTTGTGTCAGTTGTGAATCCACTGATGGCTCCGAGTGCTTGTGCAGCTAGAGTTGTGCCAGATCCAGCGCTTGGGGTCAATGATGAGTATGAAAGGATACCATCACCAGAACTGTCGGGTGATGAGTCTGTACAGTTTCCAGTAGCTCCAATGAGGCTACCAGCTACGCTGTCGCCTCCATTGACAGTGAGGTAGGGTTCGGAAAATATAGTAAATGCATTAGGGCTAGTACAGACGACTGTATTTTCCAAAGCGTCAAAGGGTAAAGTTCCCCCGGAAGCACTAAACGTTACTCCGTAATTACCAATAGTATTAGCTGTGTTAGTCGAAGTACTGGTGAAGCCTACTAAACCTGAACCAGTTCCTGTCTTATTGGGGAACGATAATGGAGTTGGGTAAGATATTAAACCAATAGCAGAGAAAGACAGATTACTAGCATACCCACTCACAACAACAGAACCATTTACGATCAGATTACTACCAGATAGGGCAGATCCAGAAACGCCACCGCAAGTTACGGTTGGAGGCGTATAAGGAAAAACGAAATTATACTGATTGGATGGGACGGTTGGTGTCGCTGCTGGACAACCACCCTTGCCAGTAAAAGGTGCACTGAGACTAACCTGTTGTTCATAGCTAGAAGTTGCGCCGCAAGTATAGTGAGTGTCTGTTAATGGATTGCTATTGTCTGCTGGATACTTATAGTCAGTATAAGGTGCAGCCAGATTTGAATCTAAAGTATTATCACACCCATTGGGACTAGGGCTTGTGGTGGTATATATTCTTATTGCAAAATTCTGGCCTTTAGGTACAGCTGAAGCTAGAGCATAATACCCATTCACATCAGTAGTCCTGCATGTCCACGTATTGGTACTCGCATTATATATGTCAACTTTAACCCCAGAATAAGCTTTGAAATATGCTGCATTATAGGTAGGGTGATTCTTATAATAATAGCCAATATGTCCAGATACATTCATCGCACAAGGACCATAAGTAAAGACTGAAGTAGCAGCTGGTCTCCACCCTGCACTGCCGTCGCTGTACTGATCATTGGCCACTAGTTTAATCGTGTGAGAAACTGTTTGATCATAAGCCGTCATATTAAATGTAGAATTAAAACCAAGTCCAGTAGCAGCTTGATTTCCGTCAACATAGAGAGTTACAAATAAGAACCATGAATCCTTGTCATAGCCTTGAATAGTTTCAATGTCAGCATTTGTACAACTAGCCACTCCACTTACGGTGGGAGGATTATTATCGGTTCGAACTGGTGAATGATATACCAGTGTCATATTCCATGTAGTACCATTACCAGGGTTGATTGTTGCAGTATCCCAATATCCTCCAGCGGCAGTAGCTCCTACGGGAACACCCGTCGGCACTATATTAAATATTTCCGAATATAAAGGGTGTAGTGTGTGAAAACAGTCTAAGGCCCAAGAATTACTGTTTGTGCACCACCCATAAGCTCCATTGTTACATGAAGTATAGCCGTGCCCAAGCACAGTTCCCTGTTGATGGCCGTTACACATCCAATTATCAACGCTAAAACTTACCGAATTATATCCTACGCCGGTAGTGCTCCAGTTGTCGGGCATTTGTCTTATTCCATTTGAATTACCAGTATCAGTAACAGATACTCTTAGGCCTGCCGCGTTGGTTACATCGTGTAGAGTTCCAGCGGTATCGGTATATTGAAGAGATAACGCCATACCAGCTAAATCTTTAGTGTTATTACTTTTGATACCACCACAAGTATTACTATCACCGAAATCGGCATTTAATGCGTAGGCACTTACCGATGAGCTATGAAAAATAGACAATACGGCAAATACTGAAATTATAGTCAGTGGTATTGAAACTATTTTTTTACTAATTAATTTTAAAAATATGTTGTTCATTTTTACTTAACACCTACGTAGCTAATATTTAGATTATTAAGCGCACTATAGTATTTTGAATTATAGCTATTAACGCTAGTTAAATCTATGAAATATGTATATGTATTTTTTGTCGAGGAAGAACTTTTTACAAAAGCGGTGTTTGTATAGCCGTCCAAAATCTTACTCAGTCCATTTGTCTTCTGGTTGCTGATAGTATTCACTATATCAGCATACCCCACCTGAGATTTCCAATTCAAATTAGTGCCAGAAGTAAAGTGTACGCTAGGATAACCCAAAGCTAGTCTTGGGTCAGCATTTATGGCTTTAATCGCGTCATCAGGGGTAATTGAGCCGGATTCTATTGCAGAATAGTAATGATTGGCCTGATCAATTGCATAAGCTTTATCAAGTGCTGCTTGTGCGTTATCTATGCCTGACTTATCTCCACCCAAACCTTCTTGCATTTGGTCGCCAAACCAAAAAACAAATGAGTAGCCATTAGAATTATTATCAAGGCTATTAAAGTTAAGGAAATCAACAGTTGCGTTGTATCTACTCTTCAATGAGGACCAAGACTTGTAATCGGCTTGATTTAAATATGATTTATATTGGACGTCTAATTTCTTTTGTTGTTCGGCAATTGCTATCTGAGGTAATGAATATTTTGATATTCTTACGGCTACAGATGTCTTGTATTGAGTAAATAAATCCTTATAGGCATCATTCTTTGACTTATGCAGATATTTGGTAGGAAAAATTATATAAGGATTTAATTCTTTTGATTTATAGCTTACGCCATTAATTTTAAAAATAACCTGATTGGTTTTCTCTTGGTAAATAATAAAAGAAAGATAGGATATAGCACCTATAAATACCAATGATGAAAGATATATTAATGTTTTTTTTACAAAACTTGTCATAATCACCAATTAACCCAATTTTTAGCCGATTTCATCTACTAAATCTCCTATGGGATAATTTTATCATAAAACACTTGTGGTTTAAACAAGTGGCCCTTAGTTAAGCTTGGCTATCTAGGAAATGCCGATAATATTTTGCCAGTTTTTTTCAAAGTAATTACTGTGAGCCTTACATTATCGATAGTTTCTAAATGTTTCACTCTTATATCATTTCGGTAATCTACATATTCAAGACCGGGCTGATTTGCTGTGTGTACGATTGCGCTAATCACCTTTTCTGTTGACCATTCGTTAGGAAACATAGTTGAACCTCTATCCTTATAAAAGCTCTTTCCATTTCCCTCTCCTAATTGAACTGACTCCGATTTAAAAGACATTCCATGTTCAGCTCTTTGAGCTCTTCTAAAACGAGATAGAGGTTTTTCTGGCTGGGAGGCATTACTTATTACTGAGCTAACTGCAGCGCCTCCTGAATCTATACCAATCAGTGTAGGAACATGATGCAGACCACCTCTACTACTCCCCACTAATATATGCTTCAAAGCATCGACTCCAGTATGTTCATCTAAATTAAATTGATCTAAATATCCTGACTGAGCAAACTCTTCACTTATTAAACCTTTATCTACTAATTCATCAGTAAATTGATTCCTAGATTCATGCATACTATTAATAAAAGAATCAGGTTCGTTGTTATCTGTATAGGTTAGGTTTGATGTTTTTTCTATTAGTTTTTCTTGCATTTTTATATTTTAAAATATAAATATATATTAGCATATTAGCTCAATAATTGCAAGTTCAGGACCGTCGCCTAATCAAACCCTGGGAGCTAAATCTCTAGGTGCCGGTTGGTTCGAATCAGTTCTTGGGATAAGCCTCCTTCTCCCATATCCAGGATCTGAAAAACTATCTCTGAAAGAACCCGCATTCCTATAGTATCGATTGTTTCTATTTCTCGTGATACCCATACTTGTATAAGCGCCTCCATCACAGATCTGAAGCATTTTACACATACCATAGAATCCAGAAATTTGATCTTCGGAAATATCATCTGTGCCAAAAAAATTACTCAAGCTTTTAAGTGCAAAATTTTCCATATTTAAAACAGATTCCCTAGAATTATTTGTAAGTTGCATTTGGCGTACAAGCTCTTCTCCATCACCTATTATTGATACAAGTAAGTTTTTTAACTTATCGTTTATGCCAAGCTTGGAATAAAATTCCATTGCCTGAACTTTATTGTAATTCTTCTGAAGATGCTTTTGATTTCTGCTGCTAGCTATTGGCTTTCCTAAGTCGTGAGCTATTATAGCTAGCCGCATCGGCACTAGAAGCTCAACAGGTATAATATCGGCGTAATTCTCGTCAAAGTTTCTAAGAACAGTCTCCGTGTGTTCAGCAAGTGTAAATTTCTCCCAGTTACCGGTATCCATCTCGAAAATCTCCTGATACCCTTCAATCTGTTTAGCTGCCTCAATTAATTGATCAGGTTTTGCATGAGGATTTTCTCCCAATATGGTCAAGAGCTTATTATTTTTCGGATTAGATTTATTAGGATTAGATTTATCTATCTCCAAAGCTATCTTGCCATATTTCTGATTCACATTATTCCTTCTATTTTCCAGCTGCTTCTTTGTGGCAGTTTTCTCAATATCGAATAAAGATATTATTTCTACGGGTTTTTTAACCGTAGCAGATAAAACCCAATGCTGGATGCCTACTATATGAGCTTTTCTGAAAAATCTATATAGATACTCTGAGTTTATAGGAATTGGTTCATCGGATTCATCGTTATCTATATTAAATATATCCATATTTTCATTAAGTAATGAAAGAGCTAAATATAGTGGGTCACCTTTTAATATTTTTCTAGCATTCAAAGATCCACATATTTGAAGAGCCAATCTTTCACTTACATGAGCATCATCTGCCGCACCTATAGCCTCTTTACTAGATATGAAGTTATTAAACTTAAACTGCTCTAAAGATTTTCGTAGCTTTGGAAGATCATCTATTTCATCAAAACTCACCGGTGACCCATCAGTTATATCTAATTCTAATCGACCCAAAGCCTCGAAATATGAAGCTCGATCTTCTTGATTTAGTGAATTTAGTTTAAAACCTGAATTTAATATAACAGCGTCGCTATCATCAGAAGTTATTTGATGTATCCTAGCTATAAAATCTTTTCCTTCGCTCCTAGACTCCTGCTGCTCCTTTCTTCTGTTAGCAAATTCAGATGCCAATTGTTCATTTCCCGCATATAACGTTGGCCTTTCATTAACGTTATTAGTAGAATTGCCACTATTATTAAATTGTGGGTCAATCCTCCATTCACTCGAATCACTAGACTCAGATGCTCTTCCGTGATAAATATCAATTTGAGATACTGGAGACAGTAAGCCTAAGTCTTTTAATGTCTCAATAGACCTAAGAATATCACCCTGTTCAAGGCTTCTTGAATGTTCATTTCTAGTCATTGTTGTTTCTGGCATTTTGATTTTTAGTTATATAGCCAAATAATACATTAATCACACCTAAATGTCTAAAATATTTCTAGAGTAAAAGCCTGCAGTCTAATCTGTTATAATCTATTTATGTCAAAAAAATACTCGAAATAGGCATCTTCGGCTAACAACCATGTCACATACTATCACCCTTTACATGCCTTAACTAGATATAAGAATTAGAGACTCCTTACTGTAACCTTATGCCTAGAATAGCCGAGTCATCATGCTTTTTGAATCTTGGGTAGGCTATACAATCTGGATCAGCATCTTCTATGCCTCTAATAGTACTTAGAACTTCGGCTTCTCCGCCCCTTATATATGCATCGACAACAAGTTGCCAATCTGGCTCTTCGCCTGGTTGTGCAGGGGGTACAAGGCCATCACTAAATATTAATATTGATTCAACCCCTTCGCTACTGACTGATGCAGTTCTTATATGACCTTCAACCTCAGCTTGTCCGTTTAATACGCCATAAGTTTGGTTCTGCTCGCCACGTTTCTTCAGTAATTGAGCCTTCATTCTCGGGTCACCCATAGCCTCGTCATGCGATAAGCCCTCACCCATGACCAGACTATCAAGTAGCCGTAATGATTCGACATCTTGATCAAAATTAGCTACAGGCATCTCAAAGGTGCCATCTGATTTTATTAAAATTACAGGAGTATCTGCTATGCAGACAATTTCAATTTGTCCTTCTTTAACCCTAACCACTCCTGCTGTGGTACAAAACCTATCGGTAACTTCATTACTATCAGTTACAAATTCTTCAAATGCTGCTCCAATTCTCTGATTTGCGCTCAAAATTCTTTCTCTTAGTGACTGGTTTGAGGGTTTAGCCATTTCAACGGCCAATATACTTGACGCTACTGCACCGCCCGTTAAACCTAACGTTTCACGTGCGTTTTCATTAAGTGAAGTTAGGCCTGAGGCACCATCGAAAACACCATAGATGCCATCTTCGGGGTTAATACTAAATCTATCTTCATTTCCACCTTCTTCTTTTCCAGCTCTCACTTCAACAGAAACTGTGGCAATATCTTGATTACCAATCTCAAATCGTCCAGAATATCCCATGCCTATTTCTTCATTTGTACGTGGCATACTTTCAATAAGAGGCTGTGTAACCCCATATTCTGGTATTTGAACTGATTTTAAATTTTTAGTCATTTTATTTATTTTATACATTAGCATAATTTTACTGTTTTGTCGAGTTATATTTCCCTGCAACCTCTGTATCTGCTACAATCTAGTTTATGTCAAAATCACTCGAAATAGGCATCATCAGCTAGCAACCATACCATTCAGCCTCTCCTTTGAAATGCCTCAATTAGACAAACGAACACGTGGTTATTTGCCAAAATATATAAAAGAATTACAGACTACAGTAGGTGGTGAGTGGTAGGATAATCTTGGCTTAATTACCAATGTGGGCTTCTAATGCTGGTTGTATGGT
>Ga0194055_10001592_pt1 | contig 18485 bp, 13 predicted proteins | sample SepL449m_MetaG_FD_155482 | JGI IMG/M metagenome (GOLD analysis project Ga0194055, IMG submission 155482) | Anoxic zone freshwater microbial communities from boreal shield lake in IISD Experimental Lakes Area, Ontario, Canada - Sep2016-L442-9m | ecosystem: Environmental > Aquatic > Freshwater >...
AAAGAATACATTATTCTTTATAATTTAAAGAATACATTATTTAATTATAGTAATTATATAATGTACGTTACATCGGAATTAGAAATATTCAGTGATAAAGATGAACTTGAATATTATTATAATAAATTTAATTTTGAATTTATTAAAAAAACACCTAGTTATTTAATATATTATGATGATATTAAAGAATGGCGTTATAAAAATTGGGGAACAGAAACTGAAATTAAAATAATCCATAAAAGTTTAATATGGGATAAAATAGAACAAAAATTAAGTATTCGTTTTGATACAAATTATCCACCAATAAAAATAATTAATCATTTTGCATCAAAAAATAAACATTTAAAATTAAAACTATACTATTATGATTTTTATGATTATACAAATGCAGAATATCACTGGAATGATGGTGTTGGAGAAAATATTTTTTTATATAATAATATTTAATCACTAAAATCATCATCGTCGTCATTGTTTTCATCATCGTCATCAGAATCTATCAAATTATTATTTGTATTTATTGGTGATAAAATTAAATACACATTGCCTAAATTACCAACTTGATATTTAATAAATAATGGATATTTATTCATCATAAATAATTCAATATTATTACATAAATTACCACATTTTGAAAATAATGATAAATTTTTTAAGTCATAAAGACCTTGAACAATAGTATCATTTTTATCAATTTCTTCAGTTTTATTTATAAAAAACCCTTGAGTTTTGTCTGTAATTGTAGTAGTTTGAGATGCAAATTCTCCACGGCAACTAAAAATTAAAGTATTTTGATTTTCAGCTGTATCAATAAATTTAATATCAATATATTCTGCTATTGAGCTTGAATCTCTTATAATTTTATGAAATCTATCTGATGGAATTGATATCATAAAAGGAAATGATGCATCTTGAATTGGTATATTAACATCACTAAGTTCTAATAATTTAAGTTTATATGTTGTAACTAAATTTTTTTCTCCATTTTCTAATTTAATACATAAATTATTAATATCATTTTCATCAATATATAATGTTAAATTATCTTCATTACTCATTGTTTTAATTAATTTATACAAACTATTCATATTAACTCCTACTAATAATTGTTTTCCATTTCTAGGTTTACAATAATAACTATCAAAACTAGATGCAGGTATTTTTAATTTAATTAAGACTGATGTAGAAATATTCATTGCAATAATTGATAGCCCTCCTGAATTTGGTTGATCTGGTTCTTGAATTGTAAATTTAATATTTACATCTTTTAAAATTTCTTTTAAAGCTTCTATTAATGTTCTAAAAGATGATGTTTGACATGTTACAACTTTTAAAAGAAGTTTTGATGTATCATCTTGGATTTGAATTAAATTATTTTCCATTATTAAATTATTTATTAATTATACTTTATATATATTTAGTATTTAATATAAAGTATTTAATATTAAATTTTTATTAATTTAAATTTAATATTAAATAATTTTTTTTGTTAACCAGATTATATAATGACTAAATATAATCTGGTTAATCCCTATATTGAAGGTAATATGAAAACTAGTGTTAAAGCAAGCAATCAATTAAAAGCAGCTGGTAAAATATATCAAGATGTTTTAGCACCTATGTTTCTTACTTCTATGCCAGAATTTCATTTTTCTTTAGAAAGTGAAAAAAAAGTTTATAATTATAAAGTAACAGAAAATCTTAAAGGTGGAAATGTTAAATTTAAAATTGAAGAATTTAACGGTGACGTTGATAACAGAAAATTATTAAGTAAAGTAAAAGAATTAAAAAATGAAAAAAAACAGGATGGAGGAAAATCTAAACATAAACATAAGCATAAAAAAGATGATGATGATTCAAGTGATTCGTCATCATCATCAAGTGATGAATCGCCATATAGATTTAGTAGATATTGTTATTCACCGTATATTTATTATCCTTATATAAATACTGGATATTCTTATACATTACCATTATTTAATCCTATTTATTATGATAATGGCTCGTTATTTTATATATATAGGTTTCCTTAATTTTTTTTTTTAATAATTTGTCTTTTTAAAGTTACTTTTTCATTTATTTGACGTTTTTCAATAATTTTTTGTGTTATTGTATATGCTTGTTCAACATCTTTTGTAAATTCTTCAATTGCTTCATTAATCATTTCTTCATTAATTGATTGTTTAGTTTGACTTACATTTTTTTTTAATATTCCATTTGATAATGTTATCATATTTTCATTATATTTTTCCATAAAATTTAAAATAAATTCTTCATATTGTTTTTTTTCATCTTTCATATTTTTTAATTCTGAATTAATTGTTTTAATTTTATCATCAAGTTGAACCCAAGCTATAACAATATTTTTAAATTTCTTTTTTAATTCTTCTTCTGATGAAGAATCTTTATTTTCCATATTTAATTAATTATAGTTTATAATTAATTAAAAATATACGAAATATATTTTTTAATTATTAATTTAATAATTTAAGAATATAATGATTTAAGATTGTAATCTGGTTCAGTAGTTGAATTATTCCATGGACTTATTTGAAATTTAGGACAAGGTACAGTCCCTCTGATATCATATGAAGGATTCTTTCTAGTTTGTCCTACTGTATCAACACCTACCTTCTGAACTGCATCAGATAGCAAATTAGCATCTTCTATTTTAATACCAACATCTGGATTTTCAAACCAGTTTTGATCAGATTTTATTGGTAATAAATCATCTGAATTTAACTTTTTTTGTTTAGTATTATTTCCTCTATCAAGAGTATAACTATTATTATTAGCATCACCATAATCAAATTCTATTCTATTAGGATTAAATATTGTATCATCTATTATTGGTACTTTAATTGAAACATGTTTAGTTGCATCAGCTAACATAGCTTCTTGACCTTGTGATTGTCTTTGTCCTTGTGATTGATTTTGACCTTGACCTTGACCTTGTCCTTGACCTTGTCCTTGACCTTGACCTTGTCCTTGACCTTGTGATTGACCTTGTGATTGACCTTGACCTTGTGTTTGACCTTGACTTTGACTTTGTGCTTGACTTTGAAATTGTGCTTGCCCTTGACTTTGTGTTTGTCCTTGAGATTGTTGATTAAATGGATAATAATCTTTTTTATATTTATCATCAGCTTCAAAATCTTCATAATTATTTTCATAATTTAAATTTCTATATTGTTTTTTTATAATATTATCATTTGAATAAAATAGTTTTAATAGTATTAAAATAATTATACCAATTCCTAATATTAATAAAAAATTATTATCTTTATCATTACATTCGAACATTTGAATTATATACTATAATAAGATAAAAAAAAATAGTATGCTTAAAATAAAAAAAATAATTAATATATTAATTATTTTTTTATATATAAATTAATTTATCATTTATATATATATATATATAAATGTTCGAAATTAGTAATAAAACTGACATTAATAAATTATTTCATTATATTATTGAAAATAAAGATTTAAGAACATTATCAAAATGTTCTTGTAAAAATCAAAACAATTTATTACATATATTTATTAATAAAGGAGATTTTGAAGCATTTAGAGAATTATTGTGTTTAATTAAAGAATCAAATGATACTAAATTAAAAAATAAATTAATTAATCAAAAAAATAGTAATGGAGATACTCCTATGCATATTGCAGTAAGAAAAAGTAATAAAGAATATAATATATATTCAATAATGGCTGAAGCATTAGAAAATATTGGTGCTAAATTAAATATTCATAATAATAAAAATGAAGTTATTTCGTGTTTAGGAAAAAAAAATCAATATAAAAATGATACTAAATTAGAAAAAAAAGAACAATATATTAATGATTGTACAAATTTTAATGAAAGAAATGAATCAGAAATTGAATCTGATATTAGAGATAATTTTTCTGAAATAGAAACTCCTGATAATCCATTACAACATTCAGTTCTTAAAATATTTTTATTTGACAATTTTGATAAAAATAATCATAATAATCGTAATCATTCACAAAATAACTATCAAATACAAAATATTGAAAAACAATCACAACAAGAAATTTTACAAAGACAATTACAAAGACAATTACAAAGACAATTACAAGAACAAACTAGTTCAGTTTCAGAACAAGAACATCATCAACATCAACAACATCAACAACATCATCAACATCAACAACATCAACAATATCAACAACATCAACGTCAACTACACAGTATGTATGGAGGAAATAGAGATTCAGATTCAGATTCAGAATCAGAATCAGAATCATCACCAGATTCCCAATTTAATGGAATTAGAAAAATAAATAATCCATATTTATCTGGTGGTTCAAAAATATCTGAAAAAAATCATAATGATGCAATTGAAAATATTAAAAATTTAGGTTATGATGAACTTGATGCAAAAGATATAAAAAACTTTTTATATTATGAAATAAAAGAAAATTATCCTGATTTAAATAATGATGAAAGATCTGAAAAATTATTAGATAATATTAAAACATTAAAAAAAATGGATATAAAGAAAGTAAGAAAGGAATTAGAAAAATACAGAGAAAGAAAAGAAAATAATATGGTATCCAAAAAAGAACACCAAAAAGAACCAAAAAAAGAGAAAAAAGAGAAAAAATCAAAAAGAACATCAAAAAGAAAATCTTCTAAAAGAAAATCTTCTAAAAGATCATATAAATAAAATAATTAAAATATTTTTTGTTAATAAAAATATTTTAATTAGCTAATTCCTTTATTTTTTTAATTTCCCAAATAATTCCACCATAATTATTTCGAACCCATAATGATTGTAAAACTAATTCTATTGAACAATCATTTTTTAAATTAATATCATAAATAGAAATATGACTTGCAGATTGTTTTAGTCTATTTATTTCGGAACAATCTTCTTTATAACATTCTAATCCTTTTTTTGCTAATTGTGTTTTTAACATATTATGCCAATTTTCTCTTTTTTTTAAACTACTTTTCCAAATTATATTTGAATCTATATTTTCAATATAGGATTTTAAATAATTATCTAATTTATATAAATCTCCTAATAATTGCGAGTGGTGACTTTTTGACATATTAATTTCTAAATTAACACTATTATTTTCAATACCAAAAGGAGCATTTATTGATGGTATTAATATTGTAAATAGTTTATTATTTTTATCACATATGCGATATGTATTATCATTTATTTTTTTTATATTTAAATCTAAATTCATTTTATATTTATATTATTAAGTATTTAAATAGTTTAATATATCATAATATCCTTCTAATTTTTTATTATTATTACTATTATTATTATCAACAATAAGTAATGTTGGATATGCTGTTAATTGACTTTTATAATTTTCAGGTATTTTATTTAATTCATTACTTTCATACTCTATTAAATTAATATTAATTCTATTATTAGTAATTTTTAATTTAAAATTTTGCCATTCAGGCATAATCATATTTGAATATTTACAATTATTTGAATAAACAAAAATAAAAATTATATTATTACTATTGTCAAATTTAATTTCTTGTTTTATAACATTGCCATTAGTATTGCGATTAGTATTACCATTGCTGTTACCATTACCATTGCTGTTACCATTACCATTACCATTACCATTACCATTACCATTACCATTGCTATTACCATTGCTATTACCATTACCATTGCCATTGGCATTGGCATTGCTGTTACCATTACCATCTGCCTTAATCATTTCCAATATTTTAGGTTCTCCTACTTGCACATCTGCTACTTTTTTATCTAATACTTTTACAGCAGTAGGAAAAGCACTAACATATTCTTTATATTCTCTGTATTCTTTATCAATTTTATCAGAATCAACTAATGTAATATTAGTATTTGTTTTCATTTCATCAATTAATTTTGGTTTAAGTTTATTACAATAACCACACCATTCAGCTAAAAACACAATTATTGTACAATCATCTTCTGAATTTGAATTATTTTCTGTTGTAAATTGTTCAATAAAAGAATCTTCAACTAATCGTTCAATATCATATTTACCAACTCCTATTCTTAAATCACTATTTCTCATTGCAGATGGAAAACCATCTATAATACTTTTTACATTATCATCCATATCATCGACATCAATAATATTTATTTTTATTTTTTTTTGTGGTCTAAGTTTTAAATTATTAATATATGGTTTAAGTTTTTGACAATGACCACACCAATTAGCAACATAAATATTTATAATATCATCAAAAATTGTAATTTTTAAAATTTTTTCTAGTAATGTTAAAATTTCATTATATCCATTATATATTTTATTATCACTTCTTATAATAGCAATAGGAAAAGCACTAATTAAATTACCACTTTGATCTAATTCAGTAAGATATGGACTAATTAAATTACCACTTAAATCTATATCAGTATTTCGTAAATTTTCTTTATATTTAATTATAAAATTATAATTAGGATGTACATTATTAATATATGGTAAAATTATAGTTTCACCATCATTTAAATAAAAAATAATATCTTTTTTATAATCAGAATTAAAAAATTCTACATTTGATAACATTAATGTATCTTTAATTAATTTTTTTACTTCTTCTTCTCCTTCAGCAATTATATTATCACTTTGTCTAATAGCTGAAGGAAATTCTTTAATTCTTCTTTTTTCTTTTTTATTCATTTCATAATTATATATAATAACAATATTTACTTTATTCTGTTTTTTTAAATTATTAATATATGGTTGTATTCTTTTACAACATGGACAATTTTTATTTAAATAAAAGTATATTGTATCTTTATTTTCAAAATTATAATTATAAATAAAATAATAAATAATAATTATAATAAATAATAATATTATTCCATATATTGCTATGGATGATGTACTACTGTCATTATTTTCTATTGAACTGTAACTAGTTGACGAAACAACCATATTTGAATATATATATATATATAATATATTTATTTTATAATAAAAAATATATTATATATTTTTAATATACATGATTGATAAAATATTAAATCAAATTTTTGATAAATGCGTAACTGAAATTAAAAAAGAAGATAATATATTATATGTTGAAAATGAAATATTAATACCTATAATTAATAGGTATAATTCTAAAATGCAAAATACTTTAATTAAAATTTATACAATGTATTCTATTATAGTATTATTATTAATAATAATATTAATAATATTAATATTATTAATTTCAAAAAAAATTAATTATTCATAAAATAAAAATTATATATATTATTATATATATAATAAATGTTTAATAAAATAATTAAATACGTTATAACATTATTATTATCAATAATTATATTTTGTATGATACCAAAAGAATTAAATCCAATTATAAATATATATATATTTATATTACTCGGATTATTAATTGTATATTTTATTGATAATTGTAATGTTTCAGAATATTTTAATACTAATAACAATGATATTTCAAATAATGCTATTGAAAAACCAAGAACAGTAAATGAATTTGAATTAGATTTACTATATAAAAAAAGATTAATAGATAGAGAAAATGAAATTGAAATAATTGAAAAAACCAAAGAATTAAAAAATATTGATTTATCTAATATTGATTGTAGTAATAATGGTAAATTAATATTATTAGAGAATATACATTATAATATTCAACAATTATTGTTACCTTATTTAGAAAATATGAATTATGATAATAATACAATCAAAATTAAACCACAAATTAATGATATAATATTAAGTATTAAATATAAAATTGAACCTAATGATATATATATTAAAGTTTATAATTTAACAGTTTTTTTGAAAGATTTTAATATTCATTATTATGATTTTTTTTATAATATTTTATTAATTCTAAATAGTATCATAAAACAAAAACCAATTAATCAAATTAATCCAATTAATCCAATCAATCCAATCAATCCAATCAATCCAATTAATCCAATCAATCTAATCAATCCAATTAATCCAATCAATCCAATTAATCCAATTAATCCAATTAATACTGATTTAGGAATTAATGTAAATTCAGAAATTAATAATGAAATTTTAACTGAATTATATATTCAAAAACATTTTTTACCATTATTTGAAAAAATATTATTAGTAATATTTTCATATAATAAATTACCTAATTATTTAGAATCTGATATTAAAGAAATTATTAATCTTATTAATAATGATTCAAATATTAATAATATATTAAAAAAAATTAAAGATATTAATAATAAGATATCATCTGAATTAAATAATAAAGATTTAATTTCAGATAAAGTTAATAAAACATATTTATTAATGTCTAAAACTATTTTAGATGTTATCATAAAAAATTTAATATTAATAATATTACAAGAATCACAAGAATTAAATTTAGATGTATTAAAACTAAATAAAGATCTTGAAATAATAATGAAAACACATTTAGGAAAATTATTAAAATTAAAAATATCATTAGAAAAAAGTTTAACTAATGATCCAAATATTAAAACATATTTATTTGTTGAATTCGATCCATCTACTACAGATATAAATATAATAAATGATCCTAATACACAAATATCAGATATGTTAAAACAACTTGCAAATAAATTAGATACTAATAATAACGAATGTAATTGTGAAAATAAAGTCAAAGAAGCTGTTGAAAAATATTTAAAAAATGGTAAATATATTGATGATAATGGTATAATTAATAATATAATGAATTCTGATATGATTTATAATCAATTAGATGTTTCTATGTTACAATCATTAGGATCACATGATAATAGTTTTAGTAATAAATGGGATAAAGGTTATACATATTTAGATACATCTAAATGGACTGTTCCAAAAGTTCAAATATCAAATCTTCCTGAAACAAATAAGGTTATGTCATCTTTAACACCTGGTTATCCAATAAATCTTTTAGAATTTGATAATAGTAGAAAAGTATTAGGACCAGATAGAATTAATTTACAATATATTAAAGAAAAATTAAATTAATAAATTAATAAATTTTTAAAATTAGTTTAAATTTTAAAAATTTAAATTTGTATGATCTAATAATGATAGATATACAAGAAAATTTAAGTACAATTATTATAATTGTGCTTATAGGTATTATTATATATTTAGGTTATAATTATTATTTATTAAAGCAAAAAATATTATCACTAGAAAATAATATTACTGAAATAAATAAAATAAAATATTTAGAAAATAATTCTAATATCAAAAATACTGATACTGATACTAATACTAATACTAATATTAATACTAATACTAATATAAATGCCAAATACAATAATGCCAATTATAATAATCTTAATAACAATAATACCAAATACAATAATCTAAATAACAATAATGCCAATAACAATAATCTCAATAACAATAATCTCAATAACAATAATCTTATAACAAATCCTAATTACAATAATAATCTTATTGCAAATTCAAATTTAAATTCTAATATTATTCCTAATTCAAATTTAAATTCTATTAATATGTTATATAAATATGAACAGAGTTGTGAAATAAAAGATAATAATTATCAAAAAATAAATAACGAGTATTCTGATAATGAAAATTATAAATTATTAAATAATAATACTATTGAAGATTATGGTGTAATACCAATTAATTTAAATTTATTATTACATACTGCTGTACAAAATAAGATTGATAATGAAAATGATTCTAATTCAGAATCTGATAATGAAAATGATTCTGATAATGATAATGATAATGATTCTAATTCAGAATCTGATAATGAAAATGATTCTAATTCTGATAATGATAATGATTCGCAATCAAAATTAATATTAAAATCTGTATCAGATTCAAAATCTGAATCTGAATCTGAATTAGAATCAAAATCTATTTTAATTTTAAATTCAGAATTAGAATCAAATAATAATTCATTAGATAGTTCAATAAAAAATACTATTACAAAAACAAATGTAAATAAAATAGATTTACCTGATCAAAACTTATCAGAAGATAATTTAAAAAATAAAAATATTATAGACATAAAAGAAATTGCAAAAAAGTTTGGAATAAAATTATCAGATAAAGGAAAACAAAAAAATAAAGATATATTAATTCAAGATATATTAATTATTAATAAATAAATAATTCAAAAAAAATATATTAATTAATATTAAATATATAATGAATTCAAATAATAAATTTGGTAAATGCTGTAACTGTCCTGCATTTATGAGTGATTCAAGACTTTTCACAAATTGGGAAACATCAAAAACTTTTAATTATAATTTAGGATTAGAATTAAATACAAATACAAATACAGAATATAAAGAGTTTTTAATAAAAAACCCAGGACAAATAAATAATATTTTTTATAAAGATATTAGTACATGTAATAATAATGATGAATTATATGTAGATAGTTCTTTATATCATCAAAAATTTACAAAAAATATTTTAAATGAAATGTATAGAGATATTACTGTAAGACCATTTTATTCTTTAGAGTTTGCTAATAAATAAAAAATTAAATTAAAATTTATTATTATAAATTTTAATTTATTATAAAAAACATTTATTTTTGTATTTGATCTTTTAATTCCTTGATTGCTTCTATTAAAAGACCAACAATATTTCCATAAGCTACAGTTTTAATACCATTTTCTTCTTTTACTGCTTCAGGAATAACAGATTCAATTTCTTGCGCAATAACTCCAATGTGTTTTTGAGCATTTTCAGGATCAATTTCTATATCTTTAATCATATTATATGTAACACCTCTAATAGAAGTTACTTTATCAAGTGCATTTTCTATAGTTTCAATATTAGTCTTAATTCTTGCATCGGAATATGAGAATAAGTTACCTTGGATGATTATATTACCATTTAAATCAAATTCTTGTTTAACTGAACCTTCACCAGATACACCATGTGTAAATTGTATAGTACCTGCTCCAGCTTTACAATTTATTATTGTTTGACCTGCAGGTGTTTGTTTAATAGCATAATCAGTTTCATTATTATTAACTTTATTAGCAAATGCTCCATTATTTGAAATATCAAATACAATAGCATGATTAGTTGCAAGATTACCTGATAAATCAATATTACCAGCTGCTCCAACATTACCACTTGGATCTACTGTGAATTTATTAGTTAAAATTCTAAAGTTTTCTGATATATCAAGATTACCAAACGCTCCTACATTACCACTTGGATCTACTGTGAATTTATTAGTTAAAATTCTAAAGTTTCCTGATAAGTCAAGGTCAGCAGCTCCTCCTATATTACCAGCTACTCCTACATTTCCAGCTGCTCCAACATTACCGGATGGATCAACTGTGAATTTATTAGTTAAAATTCTGAAGTTGCTAGATATATCAAGATCACCTGCTCCACCAATATTACCAGCTGCTGTAACATTACCTGATATATCAACTATAAATTTATTAGTTAAAATTCTAAAGTTTTCTGATATATCAAGATTGCCAGCTGCTCCTACATTACCACTTGGATCTACTGTGAATTTATTAGTTAAAATTCTAAAGTTTCCTGATAAGTCTAGATCAGCAGCTCCTCCTATATTACCGGCTATTCCAACGTTACCGGCTGCTCCAACATTACCACTTGGATCTACTGTGAATTTATTAGTTAAAATTCTAAAGTTTTCTGATATATCAAGATTACCAAACGCTCCTACATTACCACTTGGATCTACTGTGAATTTATTAGTTAAAATTCTAAAGTTTCCTGATAAGTCAAGGTCAGCAGCTCCTCCTATATTACCAGCTACTCCTACATTTCCAGCTGCTCCAACATTACCGGATGGATCAACTGTGAATTTATTAGTTAAAATTCTGAAGTTGCTAGATATATCAAGATCACCTGCTCCACTAATATTACCTGCTGCTGTAACATTACCTGATATATCTACAATGAATTTATTAGTTAAAATTCTAAAGTTTTCTGATATATCAAGATTACCAAATGCTCCGACATTACCACTTGGATCTACTGTAAATTTATTAGCTAAAATTCTAAAGTTTCCTGATAAGTCAAGATCACTAGCTCCTCCTATATTACCGGCTACTCCAACGTTACCAGCTGCAGTAACATTACCACTTGGATCTACTGTAAATTTATTAGTTAAAATTCTAAAGTTACTTGAAATATCAAGATCACCAGCTCCTCCAATATTAGCTGCTACATTAACATTACCAGCTGCAGTAACATTACCACTTGGATCAACAGTAAATTTATTAGTTAAAATTCTAAAGTTTTGTGATAAATCAAAATCTCCTTTAACACCAAAATTTCCATCAATTTGCATAGAACCACAAGTTAAACTTCCAATAATTTTTGCATTTCCAGTAACATTTACATTTTGACTAACATCAACATTATTTACAAAGTGAGTATTACCAGAAACATCTAAATGATAAGTACTTGTTGCTATACCTCCTATTAATAATTGCCCATTATCTTTAATAATAAAACAAGTATTATCGCCATCGTCAACTTGAAAAATATCTTCTGTACCTGTTTGTTTAACTGTCACAGCAGGACCGGTACCTACATTTGTAATATTTAATTGTGTTGTATTTTGATTCTCTACAACTGTATCGATAACAGTTGTTATACCATCAATTTTAAGATTTCCTTTAATACGTGTATCACCAAGAATATCTAATTTGAATTCTGAATTTGGTGTAATAGTACCAATACCAACGTTATTATTACTACTATCAACAAATAGTGTATTAGTTGCAACAGTTAAATTATTTGTTAAAGTTCCATTTAAACCAGTGAAATTCCCACTACTATCAATTACTTGTCCGTAAGAACCAGTTTTATAACCAGAAGATGATTTAGTATAACCAGTGATATCTAATTTATCAGTAGGGGCAGAATTTCCAATACCTATATTATTTGAAGTATCTATATATAAAGATGCTGCTCCATTTCCAGATTGGAGCATCATATTTTTGTGTGATTTTATAACAGCATCATTTGTGACAGCTGATGAACTCATTGTAAAACCAGTTTTATTAACACCAAACTCAAACCAATTATCTAATGGAGAGTATGGGGACATTATTATTAATATAATAGATTATATTTTATTTTATAATTAATTTTATTAATTTATATAATTAATTTTATTAATTTATATAATTAATTTTACTAATTTATATAGTTTATTTTTTATAAATAATATAATTTATATAACTTGTATTTACTGGCGTATTTGTTAAAATAAATACAATATTATTGTTTGTAATACTTTTTATTTGTACTACTATATTTTCTTGCACTGAAGATAATATATTTGCAGTTACAATAATATTAGTTGTATTATATGGATTAGTAATAACCATTAAATTTGAATTAACTAAAACAGAATTTCCTATTATTGGCAAATTATAATATTTATTTCCTGTAATATTACCACATATATCAATATGATAAGGTAATATATTATTTTTTATTTTACCAGTTGTAATTATTGAACCATCTAATTCAGGAATACAATCATATGATAAAATACCAGATGTAATTTTTGAAGCATTTAGTTCTGGAATTCTATCACTTGATAATATACCTGTAGAAATTTTTGTTGCATTTAAAAATGGTATATATGTATTAGATGTTATATTACCATATTCATCAATTATTTTATTATTATTCATAAAATATCCATTTGTACAATTTATATTACCTGAAACATCTAAATTATAATATGATGTTGTTTTCCCAATACCTACATTTAAATTTGTATAATAACTATTATTATTATTATTTAATAACCAAAGTAAAGGATTTTGTGTTGATATATCTAATAATGTCCCGTTATGATAAATACTTCCTGTAAAATCTATATTACCAAAAATATTTAAATTATTATTTATATTAGTATTACTATTATTAACAATAAATAAGTTATTAACATTAATGTTTTTATTAACATTTAAATTACCACATATATCAACATCTTTATAATATTTCGTATAACCAGTAATTTTTGTGTTACCTTTTAATATTGTATTACCAAATATATTTAATTTTTTATTTGAGTTATTGATTTTTCCTGTTATTTTAATATTTTTTACTTTTTGTAAACCATTTAATCCACCAATACCAAAACGATTACCTTTATATAAAAAGTTATAATATTTATTAATGTATTCTATATTATTAACTTTAAAAATGAAATTATTATTTTTTACTTGTATATATATTTTTTGCCAATTTTCAACAGGAGTATAATTAAAATTATATATAACATTAGCTTTTTCTAAAAACTGTATATTATTATTTTCATCAAAAAATAAACAATATCCATTTTTATTTTGATTATAAGCTAAATATAAATTATCATATGGTTCTTCATTATAAAAATAAAACCATATACCACGTCCTGTTGATATAAAATCTGCTTCAAATATAAATTCATCTAAAATATTATTGTCAATATATTCATTTAAATTAAATTCTATAATTGATTGAATAGTACCTCCTGTATTTTCAGTTAATTTTATTTCATTATTTATATTATCAAATAATAAATTATTTCCAATTAAATATGTATCATAAAAAAAATCACCAATATTATTCATATCAATTATAACACCATTATTTATAATATTTCCAGATAGTTGTAAATCATTTGTTAAATCTATTTTATTTAATATATTTAATTTATTATTTTCAGTAATAATTGGACCATCTAATTGAATATATCCATTACATTTTATGTTACCATCTATTATTGTTTTCTTTAAAAACGATTCTCCAAATACTTGTAATTTCTTTGTACAATTATCATATTCAACATAACATTTTATATTTTTTGCCTTTTGTGTTAAAGTATTTGATGTTGTCCATCCACCTAATGTAATATATTTTGCTGCTTTTTCTGTATCTGTAACTGTAAAAGTTAATATTTCTATATTATCAATTTTAAATATTATTATATTATTATTAATAATTATTTTACAATTTTGATAACTATTATTTATTAAATTATTTATTGATATTTGATTAATTATTATACTATTCTTATATAATTGTAATTCATTTTCAAAAACATTCAAATATATTGTATATCCACTTAAATCTACATTATAATTTAATTCATCTATTGTTACTGTTTCGCATGATACTGAATTAAATAAAGATACTGAAAAACCATTACCATTATTTTCCTGTTTTGATGAATTAATATATAAATCAAATGAAAAATCAATATATCGAATATTAATATTAGGTAGATAGTAATTCAAATCAAATTCTATTACTGATTTTACTAAAGTGTTATTCTCATTTGTAAAAGTTATAATTGATGACTCATATTTATATACATTATTGTCATTTGTAAATACTTTGAATTTTATACTTGGATCATATATATCTGTCATCATGAATAAATAACCATTAAATCCTAAATTTTTATTAATCATTATATTGTCAATACGCATATTTCCACTAATATCAATGTTATATTCATATATTGGATTTGTTACACCAAAACTAATCTGTTTTGTTAATGAATTAATTATAAATAAATCATTTACATTTAATGATTTATTTATAACCATATTTCCTATATTGTATGTATTTTCATTTATTGTTACTGATTTATTTACTATTAAATTACCACTAATATCAATATTTTCTCCAATACTTATATTTTTGCTAATTATCATCGATTCGTAAAAATGAGAATTTTTTAAAATATCTAATGTTCCTGCTATATTTACATTACCTGTTACATAATCTATGTTAAATTTATCAGTATTTATATTTAAAGACTTTGTTAAATTAATTTGTTTATTTATATCAATAATATCATTATTAAAAATAATTGTATCGTTAATATTATTTGTTAATAATTTATTATTTACAGTTAAAGTATTATCTATATAAGTATCGCCGTTTATAGCATTAATTGTAAATTTATTTGTATTAACGTTAAAGTTATCAAGAATATTTAATTTTCCTTCAGAATTGATATTACCACTAATATCAACAATAAATTTTGTATTATTTACTACTAATTGTTTTGATAATTTTAATTCACCAACCATATATACATCGCCAGAATTTTGTACTATAAAATTATTAGCAATGCTAAAATTAGAATTAAAATTAACATTTCCTGAAATATTAAAATTCCCATTTATATTTAAATCTCCTCCAACATTTGCATTTGTTGATATATCAATATTTCCATTTACCAAAACATTTTTATTAATATTATCTACAATTAATAAATTATTAACATTTAGATTCTCATATATTTGAACAGATCCACTTATTTGTGTATCTCCTGTATTATGATTTACAATAAATTTATTATTTATATTAAAATCATTTAATAAATTTAATATCCCTTCAATTGTTGTATTACCCGATATTGCTTCAACAAAAAACTTGGTATTATTTATTTTTAAATCTCCTTGTATATCAACTGCTCCATTTGTATAAACAATAAATTTTGATTGCCCTACATTTAATATACCTATTATATCAACATTTTTTGATAATGTTGTATTTTCATATACTAATAATGAACCTTTTGATATTACATCTCCAGTATTTGCTATTATTTTAAACATATTACCATTTATTGTAAAGTTTTTAGATACATCTAATGTTCCACTTATTGTTGTATTTGTACTAGCATCAAATATTAATATATCATTCACTTTATATCCTTGTAATGCTTTAATAAAACCATTTACTTCTAATTTATCATTTGGTTCATCAATACCTATACCTAAACATCCTGAACTTGTTAAAATAGAAACTAAATTATTATTTGATTTAAATTCAACTATAGGATATGTACCAAGCATATTTACAGTTAATGCTGTCTCTGTATCATGATTTGTTACTAAAATAGCATCTGTTACTTGATTTCCTGTATCAACTGTATAAGTAGTACCTTTTATAAAAAAATCACCTTCTATTTTCATATCTCCCAATAAATGTAATTTATATGCGGGTGTAGATGTTCCTATACCTACATTATTATTTGTATCTACGAATATACCAGGATTAGCATTACCTTTATTTTTTATTAAAATATTATCTGGACCAGATATTTTTAAAAGATTATTTTCAAATATTAATGTTCTATCACTTATTTTTTCTAATATAATTGCAACTAATCTTGCTAAAAACTTTTTTGATATTCCACCAAATGCTTCATTCGTATTTTGAATATAATTATTATTCATAATATTATAATTTTACAAATAAATTAAATTATATAAAATTAATTTATTAATTAATTATTGATTTATCTATATCATTTTCTATAACACCTATTTTAAATAATAAAGTATTTTGAAATTTTTTATAATATGGATGTCTTATATAACTACATGAACAACCATAATCTCTTATAATTTCACCATTATTACTTACTTTACATATACACTTTTTATTTTTTGATATATGACTATCTGTAAACATTTTATAACTTTGAGTATTAAAATCTTTACCTTCATTATCTGTAATATTAACGGTTAAAGATTTTATATTACCTAATTGTGAAAATCTATATATTTTATCTACTCCTTGAGTATTTGTATAAAAAAAATCTCCATTGATATAATCAGGAAATAATATTGCAAAAGCATTACTTATTTCTATATTTGTCGCCATATCATTTGTATCTTTTATTTCATCAATATTAAGTAGTAAAAATTTTTCATTTTCTAAACTTAAATCTATTAATTGAAATTCATATAATGTTATAAAAATGTTTTTACTTATATCATATTGTAATATTATGTTTGTACTTGCATCATATTGTAATTTATATTGTAATTCATAAACTTTATCAATTGTTTCTGGAAGTGGTTTGGTTATACCATATTTTATATATCGTATATTATTTTCAATATAATCTTCAATTATTGTATAATTATTACTTATATCAAATGTAAAATTATCATTTATTTTCCAATTTGTATTTATTAATGTTGAATAATCTTTTGTAAGACTTGTTATATCTTTTCTAAAATATGAATATTTTCTAGGTAAAATTGCAGTTTCTAACTTTATATATTTTACATTTTCAAATGTTCTATATATATATGCATCTTTTGTTTGTGCGACTGGATTAAAATATATTCTATATTTAAATGGATTTGAAAATTTTTCTATATCTCTATCTATACTTTCAATCATTATAACATATTCAATAAGTATATCAACAGATATATTATCTGATATATTATTATATATTAAATTTGGTTTATTAAATTCATTATCATTTAAATAAGGTGTACTTATTCTATTATTATTATCAAAATTATTATATAATGACATATTATTTAAATTGTTATTATAATTATTATCACATGTTGTTATAAAATTATTATCACATGTTTTTATAAAATTAGAATTAGAATTAGAATTAAAGGTAATCGGATTTATACTATAATTATTATTTTTTATCATATATATATATATATATATTATATGAG
>Ga0194055_10001596_pt1 | contig 18463 bp, 14 predicted proteins | sample SepL449m_MetaG_FD_155482 | JGI IMG/M metagenome (GOLD analysis project Ga0194055, IMG submission 155482) | Anoxic zone freshwater microbial communities from boreal shield lake in IISD Experimental Lakes Area, Ontario, Canada - Sep2016-L442-9m | ecosystem: Environmental > Aquatic > Freshwater >...
CCCTTGGCAGCGGCCATCGCTTCAGCGTCCATCTTCGTTGCCGATCGAATGAGCACCGCATCAACGCCTTTGGAGAGCGCTGCGAGCAGTTCCTCACGATTAGCACCATCGCAATGACGAACCTCAAACTCCGGACCCAGCGCATCGATAGTTGCAGGGCTCAGTTCTTCAGCGATGAGAACGACGGGCTTGCTCATGGGTGTGGTGCCTTTCGGTTGGTGATTAGCGTGCAGCAGTACCTTCGGTGTAATCGTCTCCAGATTGCTTAACCCATGACATCAACTTGCGAAGTTCGCGACCAACTGTCTCGATGATGTGAGTCTCGCCCTTTGCGCGGAGCGCCTTAAACTCTGGTGCGCCGGCATCTTGATCTGCAATGAAGCGCGCAGCAAAAGAGCCATCCTTTATCTCAGCAAGAACCTGCTTCATATTCTCCTTGACGCGGGCGTCAATGACTCGAGGACCAGAAACGTAATCACCGTATTCAGCGGTGTCAGACACTGACCAGCGTTGTTTGGCTATGCCACCTTCGTACATTAAATCAACAATGAGCTTGAGCTCATGAAGGCACTCGAAATAAGCAACCTCAGGTTGGTAACCGGCTTCAACAAGTGTTTCAAAACCGTATTGCACGAGTTGCGAGGCCCCGCCGCAGAGCACGGCTTGCTCACCAAAAAGATCGGTTTCGCACTCTTCAGTAAAGGTGGTTTGAATACCACCAGCGCGCAGCCCACCAATGCCTTGGGCGTAAGAGAGCGTGAGTGGCCAAGCTTTGCCAGTGGCATCTTGTTCGACGGCAACCAAGACGGGAACACCGCGACCGGCAGAGAACTCACGGCGTACCAAGTGACCTGGGCCCTTAGGAGCGACCATGCAGACATCGACGCCAGCTGGTGGAGTGATGTAACCGAAGCGAATGTTAAAACCATGACCGAAGAAGAGCGCATCGCCATCGTTGAGATTGGGGGCAACGGCTTCCGCATATACGTGGCGTTGCACGTGATCTGGGGTAAGGATCATGATGACATCGGCTTCTTGGCAAGCAACTATTGGGGTGACTACTCGCATGCCATCGGCTTCAGCCTTGGCACGACTCTTTGAACCCTCAGGCAGACCTACGCGAACATCAACGCCAGAATCGCGAAGGGAGAGTGAGTGGGCGTGACCCTGTGAGCCGTAACCTAGTACTGCAACTTTGCGACCCTGGATAATCGAAAGGTCTGCATCCTTGTCGTAGAACATCTTTGCCATTCTCGTTACCTTCCCCTGCTCTGTCCCCAATGGGGTGCGCACACATGTGCTAATTACGCTCTTATTTGCTGATTGACTTACTTCCACGTGCCATTGCCACTAAACCTGATTGGACTAACTCCTTGATGCCAAAAGGCTCAAGCACGCTTAATAGTGCAGCGATTTTCTCTCCGGTACCCGTGGCTTCGATAATGACCGCATCGGCCACCACGTCGACCACTTTGGCCCTAAAGAGCGAAACAATCTCGAGCACTTCAGGGCGATTCTTAGTATCGGCGGAGACCTTGACGAGAAGAAGTTCACGTTGCACCGAAGAAAGTGAATCAAGTTCGACAATCTTGAGTACATTGATCAACTTATTTAATTGCTTCGTCACTTGCTCGAGTGGGTTTCCTTCCACATTCACGACGATGGTCATGCGTGAGATCTCTTCATGTTCCGTTGGACCGACCGCAAGAGATTCGATGTTGAATCCACGACGAGAGAAGAGTGAGGCAACTCGGGCAAGGACGCCCGGGCTGTTCTCGACTAATACGGAGAGGGTGTGAAGGCTCATAGGTCTTGTGAATCCCAATCGGGAGCGAGTTCACGCGCGACCAAAATCTCGTCATTGCTAGTTCCAGCTGCCACCATCGGCCAGACCATAGCATCGCGATGCACGCTGAAATCAACGACAACAGGTTGATCATTGATTTCCATTGCTTGTGCAATGGTGGCATCCACGTCTTCGGCCTTCTCGCAGCGCAAACCTATGCAACCCATAGCATCTGCGAGCTTGGCAAAATCTGGAATGCGCTTTGAATGTAGATCGGTATTCGAATAACGAGAGTTATAGAATAGGGTTTGCCATTGGCGCACCATCCCTAAACTTTCGTTATTGATAATGGCAACCTTGATCGGAATGTTATTGATCGCGCAGGTGGCCAATTCCTGATTGGTCATTTGGAAGCAACCGTCGCCATCGATCGCCCACACTGCTGCTTCTGGGCGGCCTACCTTCGCTCCCATGGCTGCCGGAACGGCGTAACCCATAGTGCCGAGGCCACCTGAGTTGAGCCAGGTACGTGGCTTCTCGTAGGAAACAAATTGCGCGGCCCACATTTGATGTTGACCCACGCCAGCGGCGTAGATGGCATCAGGACCAGCAATCTTTCCGAGGCGCTCAATGACATATTGTGGTGAGAGAGTGCCATCTTCTGGAATGTCGTAACCCAATGGAAAAGTACTGCGCCACGAATTGCATTGCTTCCACCAAGCTCCAAGATCCGCTTGATTGCCGGCTGCAAATTCCGCTTTCAATGCAGGGACTAACTCAGTCAGAGTCTCACGCAGATCGCCAACGATAGGAACGTCTGTATAACGATTCTTACCAATTTCGGCTGGATCAATATCGGCGTGGATGATTTTGGCGTTTGGCGCAAAAGTTGAGAGCTTGCCAGTAACTCGATCATCGAATCGTGCGCCGAGAGTGATGAGTAAGTCTGCCTTTTGAAGGGCCGTAACGGCAGCAACTGTGCCATGCATGCCAGGCATTCCAAGGTTTTGTGGATGACTATCTGGAAACGCTCCACGAGCCATCAACGTGGTGACCAACGGCGCACCGCATAACTCGGCGAAGGCGAGTAATTCACGAGAAGCATTCGCCTTGATTACGCCGCCACCTACGTAGAGGACGGGACGTTGCGATTGCGCAATAAGCGCAGCAGCTTCACGCACTTGCTTCGAATTAGGCTTGGTAGTGGGCTTATATCCCGGCAAATCAATAATCGTAGGCCAATTGAATTCTGCGTTGGCCTGCAAGGCATCCTTGCTGATATCCACGAGCACAGCGCCAGGTCGACCAGTCGATGCAATATGAAACGCCTCTGCAATCGCCCGCGAAATGTCATTCGGGTTGGTGACGAGAAAATTGTGTTTAGTGATCGGCATCGTGATTCCACGTATATCGGCTTCTTGAAATGCATCGCTACCGATGGCACCAGAAGGGACCTGACCGGTAATTGCAACGAGCGGTACGGAATCCATTTGCGCATCAGCAATCGGTGTCACCAAGTTCGTGGCGCCGGGACCGGAGGTTGCCATACAGACGCCGACCTTGCCGGTGGCCTGTGCATAACCAGTCGCTGCATGTCCGGCACCTTGTTCGTGGCGCACCAAGATATGGCGAATCGAACTATCGAAGAGCGGATCATAGGCCGGCAAAATGGCGCCGCCTGGAATGCCGAAGATGACTTCTACGCCGGCATGCTCCAGCGAACGCACGAGTGATTCAGAACCGTTAATCATCTTCCGCCTCCTTTCGCCTTCTCTTCAGACTTCTCCAGGTCTTCTTTATGGCCCCGCGTTTCCGTTTTACCCCTGTAATGCGAAACCCCCCGGTGGAAACCGAGGGGTGCACGCGGATGAGCTTTCGCTCAGCTCGCGCGCTCCAGGCGTACGGAAATTCGTGACAACATGCACATAGCGTCCTCTAGCCGAGCGTGCTGGTCAATCCCAAGAGCCTGAGTTCTCATGATTTGAGACGGAGATCTCACCCTTCGGCTACTTAGGTGGATTAGTCGCAGACCGCGCCCTTGGAGGCAGACCCGACTAATTTGACGTACTTGGCCAAAACCCCTCGTTGGTACTTATGAGGCACTGGTTGCCAAGTCGTCTTGCGAGCCATCAATTCCGATGGATTTACCAAGAGATCGAGCGTGCGATTGGCTACATCGATGCGGATACGGTCGCCATCACGGACCAAGGCGATAGGGCCACCGTCGACGGCTTCCGGTGCCACGTGGCCCACACAAAGGCCAGTGGTGCCACCAGAGAAGCGCCCATCGGTGATGAGCATGACTGACTTTCCGAGCCCGGCTCCCTTGATCGCGCCGGTGATCATGAGCATCTCACGCATCCCCGGGCCGCCCTTAGGACCTTCGTAGCGAATGACCACCACATCCCCGGCTTGGATGGTGCCATCTTCTAGTGCCGCCATCGCGTTCTGCTCGCGCTCAAAGACTCGAACTGGACCTTCAAATACATCTACTCCCACACCTGCGGTCTTGCATACGGCGCCTTCTGGGGAGAGTGAACCACCAAGAATTGTAATTCCGCCAGTAGCTGCCAATGGTTTTTCCACCGAGTACAAAATATCGCCATCAGCAACAGGTGGTGCAATATCAGCAAGATTCTCTGCCATCGTTTTCCCAGTAACCGTGAGGCAATCACCATGTAACAAACCCGCATCGAGTAGCGCACGCATGACGACCGGAATTCCGCCCACCTTGTCAACATCTGTCATGACGAAACGGCCAAACGGTTTGAGGTCTCCAAGCAGCGGAACGCGCGCACCAATGCGATTGAAATCTTCAAGAGTGAGTTCTACATCTGCTTCGTGAGCAATTGCCAGCAAGTGAAGCACCGCATTTGTTGATCCACCAAGTGCCATTACGACTGTAATTGCATTTTCGAACGCCTTCTTTGTGAGGATGTCGCGGGCTGTAATTCCCTGACGAATGAGATTTACTACTGCCTCGCCAGATTGAACCGAATATCCATCGCGACGACGATCCACTGCTGGCGGAGCTGCTGAACCAGGTAGTGACATTCCTAAAGCTTCTGCAGCACTTGCCATGGTGTTCGCTGTATACATACCGCCACATGCACCCTCTCCAGGACAGATGGCGCGTTCGATGCGATCTACTTCCTCGCGCGTGATCAATCCGCGAGCGCAGGCACCTACCGCTTCGAAAGCATCGATGATAGTGACATCGCGTCCGTCAACAGAACCGGGCATCGTGGAACCGGCATAAACAAAAACGCTCGCAACATCGATGCGTGCAGCAGCCATCAACATTCCAGGAAGTGATTTATCGCATCCCGCGAACATCACCATCCCATCGAGGCGCTCAGCTTGCATGACAGTTTCGACCGAGTCTGCAATGACTTCGCGTGACACCAAGGAGAAGTGCATTCCTTCGTGACCCATCGAGATGCCGTCAGAAACGGAGATGGTGCCGAATTGAAGTGGGTAACCACCGGCATCGAAGACGCCTTGACGGGCAGCCTTGGCAAGGCGATCCAAAGAAAGATTGCACGGGGTAATTTCGTTCCACGACGACGCGATGCCAATCTGCGGCTTCACCCAATCGTCGTCACCCATGCCCACTGCTCGCAGCATTCCGCGAGCAGGCGCCCGTTCGAGTCCGTCAGTGACCAATCCGGAGCGGGGCTTCATTGAATTCATGCCCATATCGTAGAGTCAAAACTCCCCCTTTACCCGCTAACCTCAGCCCATGACTTCTCAAATGGGACACACTCGCCAGCTCGGCCAACTCTCCGTCAACGCGATGGGCCTCGGCTGCATGCCCATGTCCTGGGCTTACGGGGTAGACGACATTGATCCAGTCGAGGTGCGTGCCACTCTACGAGAAGCGATCGATTTAGGAGTCACCCTGCTCGACACTTCAGATGTCTACGGCCCTTACACAAACGAGGAGTTGCTTGGACTCGAGATCGTCGATGCTGGGCTACGCGACAAGGTGCAACTTGCTACCAAGTGCGGCCTTAAAACCATCGATACCCTCAAATATGCTTATGAGGGCTCTCCCGAACATGTCCGCGCAGCGTGCGATGCTTCGCTCAAGCGACTCAAAGTTGAGCACATTGATCTTTATCAATTGCATCGGGTAGATCCCAAAACTCCAATTGAGGAAACCTGGGGGGCGATGGCCGAGCTGGTTACCGCCGGAAAAGTAGGTGCCATTGGCCTCTCTGAGGCTTCACTTGAAAATCTAAAGCGCGCGCAAGCCATTCATCCCTTAACAACTCTACAAAGCGAGCTCTCTCTGTGGAGCCAGGATGTATTAGAAAATGGCATTCTCGATTGGTGTAAGGAGAACAACGTGGGATTTCTCGCCTACTCTCCGCTCGGGAGAGGCTTTCTCACCGGTGAAACGCTAACAGTAAAATCATATGATTTCCGAGCGAGCAATCCACGTTTCACCGAGGCCGCGATGGCCGAGAATCAAAAAATTGTGGACGCCATTTCAGCGATCGCTGCACGACTAGAGATCACCAACGCCCAACTCGCACTCGCCTGGGTGCTTGCTCAGGGAGAGAACATCGTCCCTATTCCCGGTACTAAACGCCGCAAGTGGTTACGCCAAAACGTCGCCGCTCTCGAGATAACCCTCGATGCGGCGACGTTGGCCGAACTTGCAAATATTCCGAGGTCAACAATTCCCCGGTACTAGAAATTAATGTGCACTAGCCGCTGTGCGCAGCGCGTTCATGTTCGGTAAGAGAATCTTTACCCACGTTAATAAAAATAATAATTACTGCCGCGCCTATCGCAAGCATTGCTGCGCCAGCATAGAAGGTCATCGTGTAGCCGTGAGTGAATGCGTAAGCATCGGGCTTTTTCATGTTCCGCGCGTTCGCGTAGTTAATAGTCGCCGTTGCTGCAATGGTGTTAAGCAGCGCGGTGCCAAGTGAACCACCCACTTGCTGACTGGTATTAATAAGAGCACTCGCGACACCAGCGTCTTGTCCACCCACACCATGGAGGGCTGTGCTTGAAACTGGAATGAAAACAAAAGCTAATCCGGAACTCATGATCACCATATAAGGAAGCACGTGGGTGAAATAAGAAGTATCTGGAGTGATACGAGTAAGCATCAATAATCCTACGCTGGCGCAGATAAGCCCAAAGATCATCAATGGCTTAGGCCCTAGCTTGGGCAATAATTGGCTTGCAATGCCCGCCGAAAGAATAATCCCGAGCGAGAACGGCAAGAATGCAAATCCCGCATGAAGCGGGGTGTAATGAAGAATAACTTGTAGATATAGACCTAGGAAAAGGAACATCGAGAAGAGTCCAGCACCCACGATCAAAGACGAGAGGTACGAGCCACCTCGATTACGCTCTAGTAGGACTCGCATCGGTAACAACGGACTCTTGACTCGCAATTCAATGACCACGAAGGCCACTAGCAGCGCGAGAGCAAGTGCAAAGAAGATGAGGGTTTCACTTGAAAGCCAGCCAACGGTAGCGGCCTTGGTAAAACCGTAAACAAGCGAAACCAAACCAAGAGTCACCGTGATGGCGCCCGGGATGTCGTAGCTATGTTCGCCGGTTGCCTTCGACTCATGCACAAATGGAATTGCTAGTAAGAAAGCAATTATCGCAATAGGAACGTTCACACCAAGACACCAACGCCATGAGAAGTACTGGGTGAGCGTGCCACCGAGAATCAACCCAATCGCTGCGCCTCCACCTGAGATGGCACCGAAGACACCAAAGGCGCGTGCGCGTTCTTTGGGAACGGTGAAGTTGACGGTGATGAGCGAGAGAGCGGCAGGAGCAAGAAGCGCGGCGAAGCCACCTTGTAGGGCACGCGATGCAAAAAGTAATCCAGCCGTACCAGATATTCCGCCGAGTGCTGATGCACCAGCAAACCCCAGAAGGCCAATCATGAAAACCTTTTTACGCCCGACATAATCTGCGATGCGACCGCCCAGAAGAAGGAGCCCACCAAAAGCTAAGGTGTAAGCGGTGATTACCCATTGCTGGTTTGCATCGCTAATGCCGAGGTCGCGCTTTGCACTAGGAAGCGCCAAGTTCACAATGGAGGCATCTAGCACCACCATTAATTGCGCAATTGCGATAACAAAGAGCGCCTTCCAACGACGTGGGTCTTGACCCGGCGCATATACGTGATGATCAGGAGTGATGGCAGACAAGGCAGAGTTAGGCAAGATTTCCCCCGAATTAGATGATTATTTAACAGAAACCTATCTGAACAATTAGTGCAACTTGAAATCGCGCGAACCTATTCCCGAAGAGGTGAATATCTGGGGATTACCCCTACTGGCCCAACTCTTTAAGGAGTAACTCCCGCACCTTTGCGGCATCTGCTTGTCCTTGTGTTGCTTTCATCACAAGACCAATCAATGCACCGGCGGCATTGAGATTTCCACCACGTACCTTCTCAGCTGCTGCTGCGTCAGATGCAATAGCCGTGGCTATTGCTAATAAGAGTGCGCCATCATCGGAGACCACTTTGAGTCCACGTGTAGCAACCACATCATCTGGCCGACCTTCGCCAGCAATAACACCATCGACAACTTGACGAGCTAATTTGTCGGTCAACTCACCCGTTGCTACGAGTTCCACAATGCGAGCTACATCTGCTGGCGTAATTCCTACATCGATTACTTCAACGCCTCGTTCGTTTGCCTGACGCGCGATCTCGCCCACCCACCAACTTCGAGCTTTGGTGGAGTCTGCTCCCAGAGCCACAGTTTCCATGACCACGGCAAGTACTCCGGCGTTCACCATGGATGCCATCTCTTTATCGGCGATGTTCCACTCTTTTTGCAAACGAGCACGCACCACCGAGGGTCGCTCGGGAAGTGTGGCGCGAAGTTCTTCGACCCACGCAGGATCGGGAGCGATTGGCACCAAATCTGGTTCGGGGAAGTAGCGGTAATCCTCAGCGGTTTCTTTCGATCTTCCGGAAGTAGTAATTCCACTATCTTCGTGGAAGTGGCGAGTCTCCTGAACTACTTTGAGACCTTCGTCAAGACGAGCTGCGTGGCGTTGCATCTCACTACGAATAGCGCGCTCTACGGATCGAAGAGAGTTCACGTTCTTAGTTTCACTTCGAGTTCCAAGAATTCCAGACCCGCGTGGGGAAAGGGAGACGTTCGCATCACAACGAAGTGAGCCCTGTTCCATCTTTACATCGCTCACGCCAAGCGAGCGAAGAATATCTCGTAGCTCAGCAACGTAGGCCTTGGCAACGAGAGGCGCATACTTTTCTGTACCTGGCACCATCTTTGTCACGATTTCTACGAGCGGAATACCGGCGCGGTTGTAATCCAGGAGTGAGTAGTCGGCTCCGTGAATTCGACCTGTAGCGCCACCCATATGAAGAGACTTTCCAGTGTCTTCCTCCATATGAACTCGCTCGATTTCGACACGGAAAGTGCGCATACCATCGTCAGTTTCAACTTCAACATCTAGATAACCATTAAAACAAATAGGTTCGTCATACTGACTGATCTGGAAGTTCTTTGGCATATCTGGATAGAAGTAGTTCTTGCGAGCAAATCGACACCAGGTAGCAATATCACAATTTAACGCAAGGCCAATCAGGATGGTGGACTCAATCGCGCGCTCATTCACGAAAGGAAGCGAACCAGGCATGCCTAAACAAACTGGACAGACTTGGGTATTCGGTTCAGCACCAAAAACGGTGGCACACCCGCAGAACATTTTGGAATTTGTGTTGAGTTCTACGTGTACTTCGAGACCGAGTGTGGGTTCGTACTTAGCGATCACATCGTCGTAATCCAACATCGCCTCACTCATCGCACACCTCCCGTCAACGAAGGGACCTTGTTCATAATTGGACCGCCCCACGCTTCATTGAAAGCGGCTTCGAGTGCGCCGCCCACTCGGTAGAGGCGATCATCAGCCATGGCCGGAGCGATGATTTGCAGGCCGACTGGCAAGCCGTCTTCGGGCGCCAATCCACATGGGATGCTCATCGCGCAATTTCCAGCCAAGTTCACCGGGATAGTCGCGATGTCATTGAGATACATCGCCAAAGGATCATCGGCCTTTTCACCAATCTTAAAAGCTGTGGTGGGAGATGTCGGTGAAATTAAAACATCTACTTGAGCAAATGCAGCGTTGAAATCATTAATGATGAGTGTTCGAACTTTTTGTGCGCTGCCGTAATAGGCATCGTAGTAACCAGAAGAGAGCGCATACGTACCCAGAATGATGCGTCGCTTTACTTCTGGACCAAATCCAGCTTCGCGCGTGAGATTCATCACCTCTTCTGCGCTACGTGCACGATCATCACCTACTCGCAATCCAAATCGCATGGCATCAAAACGTGCCAAGTTCGATGAACACTCGCTGGGGGCGATGAGGTAGTACGCCGGAAGTGCGTACTCGAAGTGTGGACAAGAGACCTCGATAATCTCGGCACCAAGACCGCGCAATACTTCAACAGATTCATTAAATCTCTGAAGAACTCCTGCTTGATAACCCTCGCCGCCAAGTTCACGAACCACACCAATACGCATTCCTTTCACATCACGCATCTTGGCTGCTGCCACAACGGCAGGGACGGGGGCATCAATACTGGTGGAGTCATAAATATCGTGCCCTCCAATAATTTCATGAAGGAGCGCGGCGTCGAGCACCGTGCGCGCACAAGGGCCTGCTTGATCAAGACTGGAAGAGAAAGCCACCAGGCCGTAACGAGAAACGCCACCATAGGTGGGTTTTACTCCGACAGTTCCGGTAACGGCAGCTGGCTGGCGAATCGATCCACCGGTATCAGTACCAATAGCTAGAGGTGCTTCGAATGCAGCAAGGGATGCTGAGGATCCACCACCGGAACCACCTGGAATTCGAGTGAGATCCCATGGATTATGCGTGGGGCCATAAGCCGAGTTCTCGGTAGAAGAACCCATCGCAAATTCATCCATGTTGGTTTTGCCAAGAATAACAACGCCCGCATTCTTTAATTTAGTAACAACCGTGGCATCGTAAGGCGGGCGCCATCCTTCAAGAATCCTGGAACCGCAGGTGGTCGGTACACCTTTTTGTACCATCACATCTTTAAGTGCTAACGGGACGCCTGCGAGCGGAGAGAGTTTCTCTCCCCTGGCGCGGGCGGCATCTACTGCACGCGCTTGAGCAAGAGCGCCCTCCGCATCGATATGAAGAAAGGCGTGAACTTTTTCATCTACTTCGGCGATGCGTGAGAGGTGAGCTTGGGTTAAAGCTTCAGATGTGATCTCCCCAGTTGCAACAGCGGCAGCCATTTCATATGCGTTTTGAGTGATCATTACTCTTCACCCAAAATCTGTGGCACCCGGAAGCGTTGCTCTTCACTTGCCGGGGCTCCTGAGAGCGCCTCTTCCGGAGTGAGCGAAGGGCGAATGACATCAGGCCGGAATACATTCTTGAGTGGGAGTGGGTGCGAAGTGGGAGCCACATCGGCGCCGGCAACTTCTTGCACGCGAGCCACCGCTCCGAGGATCACCTCAAGTTGTCCTGCTAAGTGGTCGATCTCACTCGCCTCGAGTTCGATTCGAGCCAATTGGGCGAGGTGGGCAACATCGGCACGAGAGATCATGGGCTGAGCCTACCGAAGTGTCAGAAGAGCGAAAAATCGCCTACATGCCTTCGGAAAGGAGGCGCTCGAATCCGACTTCATCAAGCACCGGCACGCCTAACTCAATCGCCTTATCAAACTTTGATCCGGGAGCCTCACCCACCACAACATATGCCGTCTTCTTGGAGACCGATCCGCTTGCCTTACCCCCACGAGCAACAATGGCAGCGGCAGCCTCATCTCGATTAAAATTCGATAATGACCCGGTCACCACAATCGACATGCCTGCCAAAGTTTGTGCAAGTATTTCTAATTCACCTTGCTCCATCAGCACACCGGCACTTGCCCATTTAGTGACAATGTTGCGATGCCACTCCTCTTCAAACCACTCAACTACAGATTCAGCGATGATCACGCCTACCCCATCGACATCGGCTAATTCTTCGACCGTTGCTTTTGAAATCTTCTCCACAGATCCGAAGCGAGTCGTTAAAGCTTGCGCCGCAGTGGGACCTACATGCCGGATAGAAAGTGCCACAATCACGCGCCACAAAGGACGGCTCTTTGCTTCCGCCAGCGCAGTGACAAAGCGTTCTGCAATCGCTGAGAGTGATCCGTCTTTCTTAGTGAAGAAGGTGGAGCGCTCCAAATCTTGGAGCGTAAGCGCGAAAAGTTCGCTCTCATCTTCGACTAAGCCATCGACAAGTAAGGCTTGCGCGGCTTCGTATCCCAGCACGTCGATGTCAAGAGCCGCCCGCGAACCTAAGTAGTAGAGCCGCTCCCGCAATTGTGCCGGACAGTTTCGCGAATTAGGGCAACGCAGATCAACATCGCCATCACTCATTTGTCGAAGCTCTGATCCGCACTCGGGACACTCACTCGGCATCACAAAGGGCGTTTCTTTACCGGTACGGGAACTTACGACAGGCCCGATGATCTCTGGAATAACATCGCCAGCTTTACGAAGCACCACAGTATCCCCGATAAGTACACCCTTACGCTTCACTTCGTCGCTGTTATGTAGCGTGGCCGAGGAAACTGTTGAGCCTGCCACTCGCACAGGTTCAAGAAAGGCATAAGGAGTCACCCGCCCGGTGCGTCCTACATTTACACGAATCTCCAGGAGTCTGGTGGTGACTTCCTCCGGTGGATATTTGAACGCGATTGCCCATCGAGGGGCTCGCGAAGTGGAACCTAGGCGATCCTGCATTGCTCGATCATCTACTTTGATTACGATGCCATCGATTTCATGTTCGAGATCATGACGATGCGTTTGGTACTCCGAAATGAATGCGAGGACTGCGTCGACTGAGTCGAAGACCTTATAACGAGGGCTCGTAGGCAGCCCCCACTCGGCGAGGTGAGTGTATGCATCACTTTGTGAAAGAAAGCGCGTACCTTCAAGGGCACCTACTCCATGCACAAGCATGCGAAGTGGTCGAGAAGCTGTGATCTTTGGATCTTTTTGTCGAAGTGAGCCAGCAGCGGCGTTACGAGGATTTGCAAATGGCGCTTTTCCAATAGCTACGAGCGACGCATTCAACTCCTCAAAAAGTTTATTCGGAAAGAAGACCTCGCCACGCACTTCGACCATTACCGGGAAATTGGTTCCGGAGAGTTGATCAGGGACGCCTTGAATAGTGCGCACATTCAGCGTGACATCTTCACCAGCCATTCCGTTCCCTCGAGTAAGGGCGCGCACTAGCTTCCCCTCTTCGTAGAGCAAGTTGATTGCTAATCCATCGATTTTGAGTTCAGTAAGCCACTTAATAGCGTCAGTGCCCGCGTCCTTAATGACACGTTCGCTCCATACTTTGAATTCATCCTTGTTGAAGACGTTGTCGAGACTCATCATTTTCTCTTTATGAGAAATCGTTTCAAAACTTGTAGAGAATCCACCACCCACGTGCTCAGTCGGCGAATCGCTTGATTTCAGATCGGGATGCTTCTTCTCTAATTCAAGAAGTTCATTCCAAAAAGAGTCATACTCCCCATCACTAATCTGAGGATCGTCTAAGACGTAATAGCGAAATTGGTGATCGCGAATTTGCTCGGTAAGTTCAAGCATCCGTTGCGCTGGCTTCACTCGGATCTCTCCTGCAATTCCTGTGACACTTCAGAAAGGTGCTTGGTACTCTTCTGGACGTATTGTGGCGAGGCTCCAGCCAATCCACATCGATGCGTAAGCGCCATGCCACCTCGCGGAAGTCCGATATTGCGCGCCAAGTTCTGCACGAAAGTTACGCTAGTCGAGACGGGTGGCAAGTGCCCATCAACTCCCCCAAGAATGCCGAACCAGATCGATTTTCCACGGTCATCCATCTCGGCAAGCAGATCATATTCAGCTCGGCCGACCAAAGTGGCATCTATTGAGAGCGCATTCACGGCGGTGCGCCCAATCAATTCAATGGGCACATTCTCCGCACACGAGTGCATGACCAATTCGTTGTCGCGGGCGAAGAGCGCAACCAGAGAGATAACTTCATCCTGGCTGGGAATTCGAATGCGCCCAAAACCGGATGCACTCTTGATAGCTCCACGCATGATTTGGGTGATCAATGGCTCATCAAGTTGGAGAACAATTGACGAAACTCCGGGCAATCGTCGGCGTAGATCTGCGACCATCAACTCGACACCATAGGCAAGAGATTGCGCGACATCCTTAGTAGCTATTTCATCAGAGAGAATTGCACCCGCTCTGGAGGTTTCGAGCAGCGCGGCTAGTGTGAGAGGGCCAGCTACTTGAATTTTAATCCGGCCTTCGAAGCCATCGAATATTTCGTGAAACGCATCAACGCTATGAGACATTGCCCCTTGGGATCGACGTTCATCTGCGCCAGCTTTATCAACGATTCGCCAACCTGATGGTTGAAGATCGACGTGAAGATCGTGCAGCATGCCAGCCGAGCGGCCAATGAAGTCGCTGCCTACTCCTCGGTCTGGAAGCTCTGGAATAAATGGCAGTTCTGCGAAGAGATCAAAAACCAATTGCGTCGCATGCTCTGGGTTTTCTCCACTGAGTGAACCTATGCCGGTAATCAGCACGATTAAAGTGTTGCCGTCACAGTTGCCGAGCCCACCACGCGGTCTTCGTCGTACACGACAACCGCCTGCCCTGTTGCCAGGCCATGCAAAGGCTCATCAAGTAGGACCGTGAGAGCGTCACCAACGAACTCGTATGTGCACGCAATGGCCGCGCCATGCGCGCGCACTTGGGCAAAGCCGCGATGGACGCCTTGTGGAGTTGGACCGCACATCCGGAGTTTCTCTCCATGAATTGTGGAGACCGCGAGGGCTTCATGCGCTCCTACCACAATAGTATTTGAGACTGGCTCTATTTTGAGCACGTACCGGGCTCGACCATCGTCAGAAGGTTGTGAAATACCCAAACCTTTGCGTTGCCCGATGGTGTATGTAAATGCGCCTTGATGCGTACCGAGACGATTTCCTTCTTCATCGACGATGGGGCCTTCAGCTACTCCTAAACGATCACGCAACCATCCAGCGTTATCTCCAGAGGGGATGAAGCAGATGTCGTGACTGTCGGGCTTGTTGGCCACACTTAATCCTCGACGCTCTGCCTCTTTGCGAATCTCTTCCTTTGGCGTATCCCCGAGTGGAAAGAGTGAATGTCGAATCTGTTCAGGTGTAAGTACTGCTAACACATATGACTGGTCCTTGCCGTGATCAACCGCACGATGCAAAGTGGGCGCTTTGGCGGACCCACGTAATTGCGCATAATGTCCGGTGACCACTGCGTCGAACCCCATTGCGATTCCACGATTTAGTACCGCTTCAAACTTGATCTTCTCATTGCACCGCAGACAAGGATTAGGAGTATTTCCAGCGGCATATTCAGAGATGAAATTCTCCACTACGTCAGCACGGAACTCTTCAGCCATGTCCCAGATGTAGAAGGGAATGCCAATCACGTCTGCCGCTCTGCGCGCATCTCGCGAATCTTCGATCGTGCAACAACCACGAGCACCTGAGCGATACGCCTGCGGATTGGCAGAGAGCGCGAGGTGCACGCCAACTACATCGTGGCCTGCCTCTACTGCTCGGGCGGCCGCGACCGCGGAATCCACGCCACCACTCATTGCTGCAATAACTCGCATGGGAGTAATTATCGCTTACTTACCTGGCCAGCTCTACGAGCACGCTCAACCACTCCGCCGATTACGCTCACTAAGGCATCTATATCCGCTGATATTGAGTTAAATCCCAGGGAGAATCGCAAAGAGGCTCGTGCCTCGGTCTCGCTCATTCCCATAGCCACCAGCACGTGACTGGGCCGTGGTACTCCCGCGCTGCAAGCAGAGCCAGTCGACGATTCAATTCCTTGCGCATCGAGCAGCAAGAGGAGCGCATCACCTTCAGCTCCTACAAATGTAAAGTGCGAAATTCCTGGAAGTGTCTCTGCATCGCCATTAGATCGCGAATCAGGAACTTCAGCCAGTACGCGTGCGGTGAGATCAGCGCGAAGCGCACTCATTCGCACCGCGCGCTCAGATAGGTGATCGTGAGCTTCCTGCGCCGCCACACCTAATGCACGAATGGCGGGTGTATCTAAAGTTCCACTTCGAATATCTCGTTCTTGTCCGCCGCCATGCAACACAGGAGTTAAATCGAGGTTCTTCTTGACGATGAGCGCACCTATTCCGAGCGGTCCACCAATCTTGTGACCGCTAATGGTGAGCGCATCGATATCGAGATCCTTAAACGAGAGTGGTACTTTTCCAAAAGCTTGCACAGCATCTGTGTGAACTGGGATTCCATATTTGTGAGCTGCTTCAATAATGCGAGTTATCGGTTGCAAGGTACCGACTTCATTGTTTGCAAACATCACGGTAACTAAAGCAACCTTTGGATCTCTCTCAATTTCGGCCACTAATTCGTCGACGTTGAGTTGTGCCCGCTCATTTACCGACACCCATGTCACCTGTGCGCCTTCGTGGTCAACTAACCACTGGATCGGGTCCATCACTGCATGATGTTCGATTGATGAGGAAATGATTCTGTTATTAGCCGGATCTTCTTGTACGCGTTTCCAATAAAGGCCCTTTATCGCCAAGTTATTGGCTTCGGTACCTGAACCAGTGAGCACTATCTCGCCTGGGGTGGCATCTATAGCCCGAGCAATTGCCTCACGAGCTTCTTCAACGACTTTACGTGCACGACGCCCCGATCCGTGGAGGCTGGAAGCATTACCTATTTTGCCCAGTTCGTCGATCATCGCGATTCGAGCTATATCAGACATGGGTGTGGTTGCCGCATGATCAAGGTACGTACTCACCGTGACATCATTAAGATTTGCGCGCTTGGACTCCTGCCGCAGCTTGCGGCACCACATTGAATAGATCGCCCACAACACCAAAATCTGCAAGTTCAAAGATTGGCGCATCGCCATCTTTATTAATCGCTACAATGGTCTTACTGGTTTGCATGCCGGCTCGATGTTGAATCGCACCAGAAATTCCGCAAGCTACATAAAGTTGTGGGCTGACTGTCTTCCCTGTTTGCCCCACTTGATTCGAGTGTGGATACCAACCAGCATCGGTGGCAGCGCGAGATGCACCAACTGCAGCTCCTAAAGCATCAGCGAGAGACTCAACTGGGCCAAAATCTCCGTTAGTGCCTCGGCCACCAGAAACGATGATAGATGCCTCCGTTAATTCTGGTCGACCGCCCTTCACTGGAGCCTGGCGGCTAGTAACTTTCACTCCGCTAGAGGTGTGATTAATAGGTATATCTATCATCTCAGGAGAGCTCTCTGCGGCTACTGGTTCGCAAGCGTTAGGGCGCACGGTGATGACAGGTGCTCCATGCGTGACCTTGGAGTGCACCACGGTTGATCCACCGAAGATCGATTGCGTTGCCGAAAAGTCTGAAGCGAGTTCAATAGCATCGGTAATAATTCCACTGCCGAGGCGTACAGCTAGGCGCCCAGCGATCTCTTTCCCTTTAGCACCCGAAGTAAGAAGGATCGCCGCGGGAGAAGATGCCTGTGCGATGCTCGCGAGCGCATCGACCGAAGGAGTGATGGGGTGTCCATCAACGGCTTCAATGATCGAAAGTTTTGCGGCACCGAATTGCGCAGCAACTGCACGAGATGCGTCTGCTTCTCCAGCACGGACGACAGCGACTGCATGCACGGCGCCAAGTGCGCGAGCGGCCGTGAGCAATTCACCTGCCGCACGAGAAACTAGACCTGCGTTGTGATCGATGAGTACCAGAACTTCAGCCATAGCGCTACCTACACAATCTTCTTGTCAGCAAGGAATGAGACCAATTCGTTTCCACCATTACCCTCGTCTACAACTTTGATACCGGCGCTACGTGGTGGACGCAGCGCGGCATCGACAACTGAACTCCAAGAACTTGCGCTTCCTACTTGATCAGCAGCAAGACCGATTTCAGCAAGGGTGTGCGTTTCTATTGACTTCTTCTTCGCCGCCATAATGCCCTTGAAAGACGGGTAGCGCGGCTCGTTAATCTTTTCGATCACCGAAATCACACACGGAAGTGGAGCTTCCATTTCCTCAACACCCTCATCAGTCATTCGCTTGATGCTGACCGTATTTGTAGCCACATCAATCTTCAATTCTCCAGCGAAGGTGAGTTGTGGCCACCCGAGGCGCTCGGCCAACATCGCAGGAACCACACTCATGCGAGCATCGGTTGATTCAGTCCCGCAGAGCACAATATTTGCACCATTACTTTCAATAGCCTTTGCCAGCACCAGCGAAGTTGCAAGAGCATCCGAACCAGCGAGGGCGTCATCGCTGATCAAAATTGCATTGTCGGCACCCATGGAGAGTCCCTTGCGAATTGCCTCAGTGGCGCGGTCTGGCCCCATGGAGAGCAACGTGATGGAGTGTTCGCCGCCTTCACCATTACCGCCTGAGCTCTCACAGATGCGCAGCGCTTCTTCGATGGCGTACTCATCAAGATCATTGAGAACTGCATCTACTCCAGCGCGATCGAGGCGGGAGTCGGCTCCCAGTTTCTTTTCGGCCCAGGAATCTGGAACCTGCTTCACACACACCAGAAACTTCACAAGACTCCCCTGTCGCACACCTTCATAT
>Ga0194055_10001597_pt1 | contig 18459 bp, 27 predicted proteins | sample SepL449m_MetaG_FD_155482 | JGI IMG/M metagenome (GOLD analysis project Ga0194055, IMG submission 155482) | Anoxic zone freshwater microbial communities from boreal shield lake in IISD Experimental Lakes Area, Ontario, Canada - Sep2016-L442-9m | ecosystem: Environmental > Aquatic > Freshwater >...
ATAAAAAATATTACCATAATAATAAAGAATTATCTAAAAAAAGAGTTAGAGAATGGATGGAGTCTAATCGTGAAAAAAGACAGAAGTATATAAAGTCTTGGAGAGGTCTAAATAAGGAACATATTAAAACGTATAAAAAATTTAAGTATGATAATGATTTTTTATATAGACTCATTCATAATGTAAGGGGACGAATTAATCAATTTTTAAAAAGTAAAAACATTAAAAAAAACTACACCACTTTAAAAATTATTGGTTGTTCGTTAGATTTTCTTAAGTCTCATATTGAATCTCAATTTACTGAAGGTATGTCGTGGGAATTAATTGGTAACAAAATACATATTGACCATATAATCCCATTATCATCCGCATCAACTGAAGATGAGGTTTATAAACTTTGTCATTACACAAATCTTCAACCATTATGGGCCGAAGATAATCTAAAAAAATCAAATAAAATTTTAACAAATTAACTATGTCGCATGCAGTAATACATTCAAAATCATCGGTTAAAAAATATGGTGGTGTTTATACAGATTATTTACATCTACACGAATGGCTGGACGAAACTAAACTTTGGATGCCGAGTTCTACCCATAGAATGTTTCGTCATCATACCATGGGAATATATGAAGGAGAAAAAAAGTTTGGGACTCATTTTACCAATTCAGACGGAAAAATTGTGTACACTAGATATATTTTAACAGACCATATTAAAGAAGATTGTTATAATTATGTCCCAACCCCTCGTGAATGGATTATGGCGTTAGAGGCCAAAGAACGTCCGATGTGGATGTTAAGGACTATGGATTTAAACATAGATTAGAATATTTATTAGTATGGAAAATGTTAAAGTTACAGAAGAACAAGCGAAAACATTAAAGTTATTCGCATATTATGCCCAAGGTTATGGAAAAAAAGAAGTTAATACTTCAATCTATAGTCAAGACTGTCAAGAAGATTGGAGAGATGAGGAATGGTTTGGTGATGGTCATACTCGAGTTGAGTCTTATGACGCAATAGATAGTGTCATTGATGAAATTATCGAGGAACACGATTTATTTGAGAAATCGGTATCGGATTGTGATAATAGAGGTCAATTACACATTAATATTGATTGTGTTGAAAGGACTTTAAAAATTGAAGCCTCTGAATGGAGATACGATACAAATGAAAGTGGTGATGTGTTAGAAATGTCTGACTTAGAAGAGGAACATGAAGACCTTGTTAAGATTTTTAATTACATGAAATCGGAAGGTTATAGTGAAGGTGTTGTCACGTTCGCTGGTGGCGGAGATAGTGGTGAGATAAACTCAGGAATAGAATATGATGGTAAATTTACAGAACAAATTCCAAAGGATGTTGAGAGTTTCTTTTACGAATGGTTAGAAAACCATTTTGGTGGTTGGGAAATTAATGAAGGTTCTCAAGGACGATTTGTTTTCAATGCCGATGATGGTAATTTAGAATTAGAATTTGGAGAGAACACTGAAGAATCCTATGGTTTAGGTCAAGTTTTCTATACAAAGTTCTAAAAACATAAAACCCATACCGACCATTTTATTTTATTTGTTTAATAAACTTTCTACATACCGTCCTATCCCGTAGGACATTACTAATAACCATGTCAATGTTATTAGTACCAGTAACCCATTTAGTTGGCATTGTGCCCATGTGTAGTCCTTTTTTATCTTATCTTCTAAGAGTATCACTAGTCCTACCCCGTAATCTATTAGCATTATTATTCCTATTGTTATTAATCCTATTAGTATTGCCATTTTATTTGTTTGTTTTTGTTAGTTTAATTACTTAAAGGTGCTTTAATTGTTGGGTGAGATTGGTAACCTTCAAGTGTAATGTCGTGTAAAGTATATTCTGAAATATCATTAACATCTCTATCGGATAATTTTACTGTTGGTAATGGATATGGTTCTCTTGTTCGTTTAGGTAATTTAGATATATATTCCATTCTTGGTTTATCCATCATAGCATCCATACCTGATTGAATTAAGTGTTCTTGTATTTCTTCTTCTGTAAATTCTCTACCAATCTGTTCCTTTGCTTGTTCAACATGATTTGAGTATAAATGTACATCACCTAAGTTTCCTATTAATTCATCAGGAACCATATTAACTGCTTTTGCAATGATTTCTAATAGTAATCCATAAGATGCAATGTTGAATGGTAAACCTAAGAATGTATCCACTGAACGTTGATTCCACATTAAAGAGATTGCTCTAGTTGGAATTTGAAATTTATCTAATGTTTCTCTAACAGAAAGAATGTATGTTGAATCCCTATTTGTCTTTTCTTCAAATAATTTTCGTCTTTCTTTGTAACTCAACTCTCTTGTATAAACTTGAAATCCATAATGACAAGGTGGAAGAACCATTTGGTCTAATTCACATGGGTTCCATGCGGTAACCATTAATCTTCGTGAATCTGGATTTGTCTTAAGGTCGTTGATTAGGTTTGAGATTTGGTCAATTTTATTATATCCAAACTCTATGCCTTTTTTATCTATTGAATCTCTATATTTTGAAACCTTACCTTTCCAACTTCTCCATTGCTTACCATAAATTGGACCTAACTCACCCCACTTCTTAGCAAACTCATCATCTGTTTTGATTTTGTTGATGAATTCTTCTTGTGATAAATAAAAGAAAGGTTTCTCGGCTTTACCTTCTAAATAAGCATTTATCTGTCCTCTCTTGTACTCCTTTGATGTAGGTTTAACGTGGTCTAATATTGGATAACCCCAACATTGGTCACCATGTCCTTTCACTAATTCTTCAACGTCAAAATTATTTGGGTCAACTTCAAATTGTCTACACCAATTCTTATAAGCATCACCATCCCAAATATGACAACCATTATCAACCAAATACTTGATATTAGTATCTCCTCTTAAAAACCATAACAATTCAGTTGTAATTGTTTTAAAAGGCATTTTCTTAGTTGTTAGCAATGGAAATCCATCAGACATTTTATGACGTATTTGTCTTCCAAAGATGCTGATTGTTCCAGTTCCTGTTCTGTCTGATTTAGACACTCCGTTGTCTAAGATGTCTTGGAGTAGGTCTGTGTAGGTTTTATCTAGGTTGTCCATTATTTTTTTGGGTAAATTCCATTTTTAATTTCTTTTAAAACTCCAGTTTGGTATTTCTTTGAACATTTAGGGAGTTCAAACAATACCCAAAACCCAAATAAAGGTTCTATATCTTTTGGAAGTTTATTCATAACTTTCTATTGTTTCGTTGTTGTATGTTATTGTGATTAGTCGGGTTGGGATATTTGAATTACGAAACAATAAACATGTTTGTGTTTGCGATTGGTAATCTCATCACAGGGAGAGCGTTACTGTTCTCATTAGGTTTTTGCATAACCTCATAGAAACCCTCAGGAGCAATCTTAACGGTACTCACGTTATCCATTCTTTCTATAATTATTGACGCTCCTCTGTGTCCATCTGTTAAGGAAATTGTTTTTTCTTTTGTATTGAAAACTAATGTTTGCATGATATATATATTTTGGTTTAATGTTAGTAATAATAGTGGGGAGAGTCAACCTCCCCCCGTTTGAATTAAATCATCTTCAAGATGACTTCGGTTTTACCGTCCCACTTCACAATTTTAGATTTAGGAACCCAAAATTCTAAAATCCCTATTTCCTCAACTTTTGCCAAGTACTCGTTACGGAAACGTTCTGCTTGACTTGAGTCAGTGATGTATTCAACACCCACGTGTTTAGCACATGTCTTACCCATTTTAGTCAACATAGAGAACTCGTCAGTAAGAGTTTTTGCACAACATACACAAACATCTCCACGTTTTACAGTCATCTTACCTGCGAACTTAACCGCCTTTGGAGATACTGCCAACACCTTAGTGATGTCCAAAAGGATTGGGTTGAATTTCAAACCGTATTGTTCCTTCATCTTTTGTCCGATAGAACGACCAACTTTGATTGTCTCACCAATAGTAGGAATGTTCATCTTACGAGTGTTAGATTTGTCCTCCTCTTTTTGGATTTGGTTAACTGCCGCAGATGTCTGAGGGAAAGTAAGAGTTCCGTAAGACAACAATTTTTTCTTGATGTCCAATACGAAAGAGTTCTCACCTACGTAGTTAGCGATTCTCTTCATGTCCTCAGGTAATTCATCTACCTTCACTTCAGACTTGGTCATTAAGGCCTTCTCAGCCGCAACCAATTGTTTCTCAGTCAAACGACCGTATTTAGATAATGCGTCCTTCATTTTAAGAACGAAAGAGTTAGCACCTTGATAATTCTTGATTTTTGATGTAGTTGTTACTGTAGTTGTCATATGTCTTTGTTTTAGTTTTGTTACACAAAGATATATAACTTTTACCGATTGGCCAAATTTATTTTAAGTTATTTTTCAGCGGGAGTTATAAACCATCTATAAGAGTCTAAATCTATTTCGGAACCTAAAACTTTTTGGAGCTCCAGGATAAACTCCCTACCATCTGTTTTCCTATCATTACTTTTTTTGAAATTATAAAACCCCACTCTAACAACAGGGTTATCCCCTTCCGCAGATATTACCGATTTAATTTCAGGTCGACTAGTTTGTTTAATCGCCCCCTGTATCTTGCGTTCAATTTGGTCTAAGTATTTATAATTTTTAAAGTTGAAGGAAACTCTAACCTCGACACTAAAGAACTTTTTAATTTCCTCAGCAATACGTTCTATCTTTCCGATAGGTCTATTAACAAACGCCTGTATACCTGTCAAGGAATCGTCAACCAACATTTTTCTATATTGGGGGTCAAACTTACCACTATTCTTATCCATCTTCTCACAATCAACCACCAACATTAAATAAAAATCATTATGATGTTGTTCAATTTTAAACTCAAACATAGGGTTACCCATTTGAGCGAAACTTAATATCGCCTTCTCAGGAATTCTATTTGGTGTTATGTTGGACATGATTAATGTGGGTGTTGAAACACAAAGGTAGTATTATCTTTTGACAAATAGTCTCTATTGTCAGAAATAATTTTATCGATAATTCCTCTTTCTAAGTCCTCAGAGAATGGACTAGGGTGAATATACCCATCAGGATTAACAACCATCTTATTGGTCCCCTCAACATTTCCCGCCTTATTAATTGTGATTTCAAATTTTATTTTATCTTTCACTTTTTTAGCGTTTGTTATTGTATAATCAACTTTCTTCTTATCATCTCCCCATCCTATGGTTAATAGTTTCTTAGACCCTTTTAATGCCTTAGCGAACTTATCATTAAAGTTGGGCACTCGATTAGTTTTAACATTAGATAAACTCTCACCATTCATGATGGATTTTATTTCATTAGGTGTCACAGAAATAACCTCATCTTTTATATTACTATCATAAGAATTTCTTCTGGGGTTTGACCCTGATAAATGTTTTGATGTTGATGATGAGTAACTATTACTTACTCGGTACCATTGTTTTTCTATAAATAAATAAATTGGGTACCAATTATATGATGTCACAACATAATACCATTCATTATTACTGTTAATATTCCAATACCCTTCTAAATTAGAACCTTTAAACGGAATTTTACCTGACGTATAATTATACGCACTATTGTTAGGTGTTCTTCTTTGTTTGAAATCTCTATAATGAACAAAGTTCTTACCGTCTATCTTTTCATAATCTCCTTCTGGTCTGTAGTTGGCAGTATAAACCTCATAGTAGAATCTTGCGTCGTTAGAACTTCTACCAATCATTGGCATCATCACCTTAATCAATTCAAGTAATTTTGGTTGGGTTTTGGCCTCCTCCTTATGAGTGTTAAGGTATTTGAACAATCTAATTTCTTTCTCAGACAATGGTTTGTCGTCAGAACCTTCCAATTGTTCTCTTAATATTTTTTTAATTAGATTTTTCATGTTACATATAAATATACATGAAAAAGAATTTGTTACCACACCTCGTAAAAAACGGAAGTATATTTGGTCCCTCTAATTTTGTCTGATAATTTGTTTAATTGTTTTTGTATTTTTGAATTAATATCATCTTCACCTAAGATAGTTGATTCGGTAAACCCAAACATTTCTTTATATAACCCAAGTGATTCGTTTAGGTCCTTGCTTAGTTTATCAAATAATTGATATTGAATGACGACAAACAAATATTCACTGGCCTCAGGGTAATCAGTGTATAAGTAATAGAACCTATAGTCAGGATGGTTCTTGACTTCAGGATAGTTTTTATAAATCTCCTCTACAAACAATCGTAATCGTTTAGGATGAATAAGTTCATTCATAAACACAAAGATAACAAAAAACCCCCACTAAAAATAGTGAGGGTCTTGATTATTTTTTAATTTTTACTTTAAGAATCTTAATTTATATAAAGTCGAATTAAGTAACTTACAAACATTATCAATTTCATTTTGGATGTACGAATCTTTACAACAATCTCTTAAATCTTCAACTTTACTGTATAAGTCTTTAAAGTAGTTAACCGTTGTTGTGGTGTCTTTATAATCCTCAATGTCATATTTTTTATACCCTTTAATAATACTATACTTACCTTGATAAGATTCAATTAAACCGTCAACAATATCTCCAATTTCATCGTAGTATTTATTTAACGCTTTATGTTCCGCAAATGACTTAGTTTGTAAATGTAAAGTATGTGCTTGAGTTCTTGAATGAAACAATAACGACACCATCTCAATAAAATCTTTAGTACCTGTTTTTTGTTCAGAAATCAATCCTCGTTTGGTTACTTCTTCAAATAGTCTATCTTTAAAATCTTGGTTCATAATAATGTTTTACTATAAATACCTAACAATCAAGAAAAATTAATCGTAAAATCATCGTCCATTGAAAACAATTTCATTATGTTTTTTATTTCTTCATTAATGTAATGTCGGATAATGTTTTCAGTAAACATTTTGTAGTCCTCAGGATTAGTTAAAGACAAGGTAATCTCCATAATATCTTCATTAATATTACCAACTTCAATTATATTAAATGATAATTTTATCCCGTCCTCAGATGGAATATTAAAGTAGATTGGTTTACCCCTATAGTATTTAATAAATTGTTCCATGTTAGAGGGGTCTATAATTAGTTATTCATAACTTACTTACCAATAATTAAATCATCAAAACTTAATTTACCCATACCGTCATTTGATGTTTTACTTGAGACTTCGTCATACATAAAGGTTTTAACAACTGAGATAATACTTTGTTCTGATTGAGCAATCTTTGTCTCCATCCAATCTTCAAGTTGTTCTCCGTCCTCCATTTCTTCCCACATTTTATGTGCCAAAGTCGCAATAGTGAACAATTGTTGTTTTGCCATATAAGACCCCTCTTCTTGATTTTCAGTCAAGGAATTTTTAACTCGGTTAGTTAATTTTTCCAATTGTTTTTCCGATATAATAATATTTTTCATGTTAGTCTTTATGTATAAATATACAACATTAATATAAAAAAGGAGGCGATTTCTCACCTCCTTAGTTTGGGGCCGATAATTCAGCGAATCCACCACCTTATTTTTCTAAACAAGGAAACAAAACTATTCAGAAACAAGACCTGTGTCAACTTTTGTAACAACACTATCCGCATTTGGTTTGGTTTCAACAGTCTGTTCGGTTTGAGTTGGTGTTAACAAATAATCATAACCCTCCTTCAACTTAACCACTGTAAAAGCAAACATAAGAATAATCCCTATTAAAATCAACTTAACGACTTGTTTCCAAGTCTTAAATAATATGTACAAAATCACCGCTAAAAATATAAGAAATCCCATGATATTTTATTTTTATTTTGTTACTAATGCCTCTACTTTACTTTTCATGTGGTCAGCTAAACCATAACTATCTACTGATGTTAGTACGATTGAATCAACTAAGTGTTTGAATGGGATGTGTACTAAAAAGTCCACTCCGTTGAAAAACGTTAAATCATTCTTAAGTTCCAAACATCCGTGGACCATTTTAAGGAACAATTTGAACTGTGTTCCGTCCACGAATGTTTCGTTTACCAATTTACCGAATTTCTCGTTCTCAATTCTGATGTTGTATGTTGAAGTTGTCATATCTATTTGATTTATTCTACAAATTTACAAAAACTATTTCATATTTCCTAATGCCTCGATAACAGAATCCGCACTATTTCCTCCTATAGATACTTGAGCGACAGTGAACACGATTTTACCATCAACCTCTGAGTAGTTAAGGATAACCGCACTTCCGTTAGGGTTTTTTACCACCATTTGATTTCTGTTAGTACTAACGTTATTAACTTTGTTACCGCCAAAATCAATATCAGAATTTCTGTAACGTTTGAACGCTTCACCGAAAGCATTATTACGAACTTCGTTATCTTTAATTTTTCGGTTATGAACTTCCCACAAGTTTTTAACGTAGTCCTCAACAATTGTTACAACAGGTTTGCCTGTTTTGTAATAAGACCTAATCTCCCCATTACCAACTCTAACTTTTAACTTATAACCATGACTCTGACTTCTCCAACCATTTTTTGGAGTTGTCATGTGCTCTTCAACAGAAACAGTAATACGATTGTTAGTCTCTCCTTCAGGTAGTTCACCCTTATAAACAATTTGAGAATTGTTATGGTTCTCGGAAATTTCCCCAATTTTAACTTGGTCATAACCAATACGGTTACCTTGAGAGTCTAATTTATAAACGTTTACAGGCCAAGTTTGAATATTCTGAGTTTTAACCAACTCAAATTTATCGGAATGTTTTTGAATTTCTTTGAAGTACCTATCCCACTCAGACTCGATTTTTGTCTGTTCAGATTTGAAATTATCCGCAGTTTTTTGAGCTGAGGCGATATTGTCTTTGATGTGTTTTTGTTGGTGTTCTTTTAGGGTCATGGTAGAAGTTTTTGTGTTTGTTTTACAAATATACGCACAATATTTTAATTGGCCAAATTTATTTAAAGACTAAATATCCGGTGTTAGACCCTTCAAATTATAGGTCTCTTCCAACTTTATCTTTTGTATTGATAAGGAGGTTGTGGGGTGTTAGACCCTTCAAATTATAGGTCTCTTCCAACTTGACGAAAATATCTTGAGCCGTTTCTGGTCGGGTGTTAGACCCTTCAAATTATATGTCTCTTCCAACCATTTTATAATAACGACTTTTATTTGTAGACTTTTCATATCAAACATGGATTCTAAAAATGACCAAATTTCGTAATAATTTATGTAAACGTATTCATTTTTTGAATCCTGATAATAATAAAATAATGGTAATCTGTCTTCATTAACATAATATGTTTTATTATCCATAACGATTGGTTTTAAATTCCCAAAGTTATTATTGAGCCATGTTAAAGCGACCTTATCTAATTTATTTTCTGTTATAATGTATTTCATTCAATAATAAATATTCATCATTATCAAAATATTATATAGATTGTTTGGATTCCCTATCAATGTCTCTTTCTTTAATTGTGTTGCGTTTATCCCATAGTTTTTTACCTTTAGCCAACACAATATCCATTTTTAACAATCCCCTGTCATTCTCATATAATACATGAGGAATGATTGTATAACCCTTAACCAACTCTGATTCAAGTTTTCTTAATTGTTTTTTCTTCAATAACAATTTTTTATCGGTAGCAATATTATCATTCCCAATTCCTTGGATAAGAACCCCTTTCATATATAACTCCCCATTATTAAAATAACAGAACGAGTCGGTCATAGAGATTTTTCCTTCTCGGATTCTCTTCACCTCAACACCAGTTAATTTAATACCTGCCGATAATGTTTCCTCAATAAAGTACTCAAACTTAACTTTTCTATTCTCAATACGAACTTTTGTCTTCATAATCACAAAGGTATATATAAAAAACAAAAAACCCTAACAAATTCTTACATTTATCAGGGTTTAATATTAACCAACTAAGAAAGGGGTTGTTGGGGCTATTTAGGTTATAAATATAACAAACTTTTCAAAAAGAAATATAGTGTTTAATATTTTATTATAAAAACATAAGATATTTATAAATATGATATTAAAAATCAACAATAACAAATTTAAAGTGATGGTAATGATGACTCAAAAAGATACTCAAAAAGGTATGATGGGTCGTGACTTTGATTCTAACTTTAATGGTATGTTATTTCTAATGGACAAAGGTCCTCACGGTTTTTGGATGAAGGATTGTATTATTCCATTGGATATTATTTTTATTGACGGTAATACAATAACTAAAATACACCATAGTTGTCCGCCATGTAAATCGGAAGACTGTCCTAGTTATGTCGGAACAGGAGATACTATTTTAGAACTTAGAGGTGGTACCTGTAGGGAATTAAGTATTAAAGAGGGCGATGTTATCCGTTATTAATCTTACTTTGTAAAACTCTCACAAATTCATTTTGAATCATTTTTGTAAATTTAACATATGGAGAGTCCTCACTTTCAGAATCGTATTTATAAGCTCCTGATGGTGGTCGTTTTGACCTTCCAAGATAACTTAAACCCGAAATGTTAGTGATACATTTATGACCCCCACTGTTAGCCTGAATCAAATCCCAAGCATTAATTGTTATCTTATCTAACATTAATCTATGTTCTTCAGGTAACTCTGTGAACGGTATTTCCATCATTTTCCCAATATGAGTTAATGTTTCTCTACCGTTGTCCATTGTTTTGTACTTGTTACCATATAAAGCAACAAAGTCTTTAAATGTAAAACCAACAGACTCAGGTCCAAAACCTTTTGACCTTTCCGATATCCACTTAATTGTTGATAATGGGATTTCTTTTTCTTTTAAACTACCTTCCCATTTAGAAAGTACTTCTTGGGCAATCTCACCTAAGTTAACTCCTTTTAATTCTCTTTCTTTCTTATAAGGATTACAAGACGCTTGTACCAAACCTAACGGCCAAGCAATAACAATAAAATCCGCTTCAGGATTATTTTTGAATGGCGTATATCTGTCATAAGACCCTGGCTTCATCATATTCCCACCACCGTATTGAACAATGATATTTCCCTCAACTTTAACATTGGGACTAGTTTTCATTTGTTTAATATATTCTTCTTTATTCTTTTCTAATTCAGGTATTTTTGCGTACCCCTTCTCAACCATAATTCTCTTAATGTTCTGTAAAATGTTCATTAATGATGGTGTAGATTTCATTATAAGTTCCTCCAAAAACCCTGGTTTGTTTTTAAACGCTAACAATAATTTATTAGCAACCAAACCTAACGCCATTTTGTTTTTAGCTAAAGACGAATCCTTATCTAACTTAAATAAGTAATTAATAACTTGGTCAACAGAAATATCATTCATCGCAAAGTTTGCGGAGTCGACAGTTGAAATTAAAAGGATATCAGATGATGGGAATAAATCTCTTGGTGATACAATTTGTGAAATAGTTTCAACATTAGACCTAGCTTGTCTAAAATTTGTTGTTGTTCCAGATTCAACTCCCGCCTGTCTGTCATGATGGTCAAGGTGAATTGTAAACATAGGCTTTGAATGGGCAAAATCGCATAAGCAATATAAAATTTTCTTATCAGGGTCGGATTTCTTTAATGACCACTCTTTATCTCCATATTGAATTATTTGAGCGTCAATAACATTAAACCCTTGATTCTCAAAATAATGTTTCATACCAACTGCACTAACAATTCCATCTAGGTCCTGATGTGATACAATAACAACATCATTAAACATTTTCTTTAATTTATTGATGTCTCGTATACCGCTTTCTTTAATTAACTTTCTCATATTGTTATTTCTTTCAATTCAATTGAACATTTTTTACCTTTAGATAGGTTTTTAGATTTTTTAATAACTTCTAAATTTTTATACCCTCCTATTATTTTAGGTGATACCCCATTCTTAAACCCCTCATATAATGAATATTTATGGTCTAAGTGATAATCATGTCCTCTTTCATAATTATTTTGATTAATTAAAAAATAATATTTTTTGTAAGATTTTTCACTATAATACCATACCAAAAATTTAAATCTTTCCCAGCCATTTTTATTTTTTACCGCGTTATCTAATTTGTTATTTTCATAACATTGTCGACATCGTTTTCCTTTATCCCAATTATTCCAAGTTGTTGTTAATTTATGATTATTATTACAAACAATATTAAGTTTAAATTGAGACCTATTAGAGGACATCATATATTCTTGCTCAATCGAATTTAATTTATATTCAGAATTTTTTATTGATTTTTTTATCTTATAGAACGGTATAAAATTTTTTTTAATTTCATATTCAGATATCTTACTTCTACAACTTCGACAAGTTTGGTGTTCTATCGTATTATATTTAGTTCTACCATCAAAAAAAACACTTGATGTTGTTGAATTAGTTTTATTTGTTTTACAAACATCACAAGTATATAAAACAATCCAACCCGTTTTTTTTTCAGTTAACAAAACGTCAGTATTCACCAATTCATATCTATTAATAATCTTTACATTATCAACTCTCTCAAATTTAGGTCTCCAAACTGATTTAATCATATTACACTAATGCGCTAATAACTTTACTTCCGGTTCCTCCTCCCCCACCTCCAAATAATGACATTAATGCCGATACTGGGTCCATTCCTCCTCCTCCTGAAGTTTGAGCGGTAGAACTTGTTGGTGGTGGTGGTGGTGGTGTCTCTCCTCCACTTTGTGTTAAATCTTGTTCGGCATATTGTTTGGATTGTTCAGTTTTTTCATACTCAGCAATTCTATCTTCCATATTACCATATTTTTCTTCTAATTCGTCAGGACCAACAAAGTTAGCCAATCCTAAAAAATCTAACAGTCCTAAATACCATTTAGTTCTTCTCATAAGTGACCTTGTCGCTCTATTACCAAAAAGTCTACCCATACCACCTGAAACATATTTATTAGCAAAAGATTGACCCTCACCTTTATAATCCCTAAAACCTCTAAATGAACCTTGTTTCTTTAACTCGGTCGCTAATAATTCTTTTTCAGATTTACTTAATGCGGATTCACCTTTAGCAACAAGTTTACTTGTTATTTCACTTGATGCTTTCATCTCTTTACTAGCTTTACCAAAAATATTAACAAACTCTTCAACAACTTTAACTAATCCTGTCCCTAATAAAGGAACTTTTCCAACTGAGGCCCTTAACATTCCAACTAATTTACTTCCCCAAGAAGGTACCTTCTCAACTAACTTAGCAATCGGACCTCCCGCAACTCTTGCAGTTTTTGCCATCTTAGTCGCATCTCCTGCAATAGTTGCCGCCTTAAATGCTTTAGCCGCTCCCCCACCAAATTTCATAACACCTATAACGGGTTTTGCAATTAAATCACCTAAGTAAGGTACCGCTGATATCCAAGATAAAATTGCAAATAATTTATCTCCTTGTCTCCAATAACTAATACCATTAACGGTGTCTACAACACCTGTTGGGTCAAATATACCCACAATATCTCCTAAGGTATTATACCAACGAGATTCTGTAACCAACATAGCCTTTTCAGGATAGATTACTTTTAAAAATTCAAGGACAAATTGTCTATCAATACCTGATAGTTTATTCCATTTTTCGTCAAGAAGTTTTAATTGTTCTTCTTTGTATATTTTAACCATCGTTTCTTTTAGTTCCGATTCGGTAAGTGATAATTTATTCATATGAAATGTTTTTATTTATAAATATCATAGAAACAAAAAAAGAGGATATTATACCTCTTTTTAAATTTTAATCTATGTTAGTCAATGGTGGGTCTTTAAATATCGCAAAATGATTATCCTCAACTTTATAGTTTTTGTTATTGAAGATTAACATATCCTTAGTATTGGTGAATATGATGTAGTCTAAAGGTTTACTTTTATAATTCTTCATTTGATAAGAATTAACAATGTATTCATTTGTTTCCTCATTAACTTTACTCCATATTAATGGTTTTATTTGAGCATATTTAACTCCATTTGGAGTTGTTATTTCGATGTCCTTCCCATCGTACCTATCTTGGTTTGACCCAGAACAAAATTGTTTAATGTTTGATGAGTCGATATTAAATGGGCTAGTAATTAATCTTTGAATTGTTAAATTTTCTGTTTTTGTTCCCGAAGTATAAGATTTTATATTAAGGGCAACAAGTTCTTTTAACCTATCCCCGTCTTTAAATAATCGACTACCATTAGTTGTTATCCATTCTTCAAACTTACTAATCGTGACTTCATCAGGTATATGACTATTATCAAATACTCCGTGCATATACCACTCAATTAATTTTTTAATAACCATCGGATTGGTGTCGAAGTAATTTAAAATTGACCATGTTTGGTTTGGTACATTTGTCCCTTCGATATTAATTAATCCAACTTCACTATTACATATTCCTTCACTATTAACAAAACTATTCTTACCTAAATTATTAGGATAAAGATTGAGTAGAGTATTGGTAATGAATTTAGGGAATCCTGATATTTTTTTCTTTAAAAAGTTTTCATCTAGTTTAATTTCATGTGTCTCAAGTTCTCCCTTTATCTTATCGTATTCATCAATTGTGATATATGGAACGTTACCGGATTTGGTTATCTTAACTAACTCTAATGGAAATTCAAAAGTCTCATTTGTTAAAACATTAATAAGTTTAACTTTAATTGTAACATTAGTATCCTTTAACTCTTTAAGTTTATTAACGTCATCTTGATTAACACCATTAATATAAACAAAAGTTCTTTGGTTTTTTGTGTCGGGATTAAAATTAGTGTACCTCACCTCAATGTCCTCAGGAAACTCTATATCAATTTGTTGTTCAAGTAATAATTTAAAATATTGACCCTCTGTTACTAAAATTTTCATAACTATAAATATATGGAAATAAAAAAAGGGGTAGACTAAACCCCTTCTTCAAAAACTAATTTATTTTGTTTCTTCTCATCAACAAATGCTTGTATTCGTTTACGAGATATTTCACAATAATCAGGACTTAATTCAATCCCAATCCACCGTCTATCTAATATCTCTGCCGCCACACATGAGGTACCACTACCTGCGAATGGGTCAAGGATAACGTCATTTTTGTATGACAATATCTTAATGGCTTTTTTTGGAATGTCAAGACTAAAAGTCGCCTTTGTCATAGGTCTTGAATCGTTAAGATATTTCCATTGTCCAAATACCAATTCCATAAAATCTTTTTTGTCCACATCCTCATAAACAACTTTTTTCTTAATTGTTCCATCCTCTTGTTCAATATCAGTTGGAACTCCCTTCCATTGGGGTTCTCCCTTAGTTAATTTTTTAGGTGAATTTTTATAAGCAATTATTAAACATTCTTTTGGATTATACAAATAAGGCTGACTAGGACTCATCCAACTCCCCCAAGCAGTTGTTTTACTTCTATGAGGACTATCTTCTTCTAAATCAATAAGACCAAACCAATTAAAACCTATTTTTTTCATAACATTCCATATTTCGGAAACTATAAAAATTCTGCCACCTCTCTCTTTTAAATTTATCTCATATGGAAGATTTACACATATTCTCCCATCATCTTTTAATACCCTATATGCCGAACTTAACCATTTTTCTGAAAAATTTAAATATTGATTTATAGTTGTGTTATCATCATATGTGTCATAATTAATATTTACCGAATATGGGGGGCTAGTTACCACTAAATGGATTGAATTTTCAGGAAGTTTTGACATAACTTCCACGCAATTTCCCACAATAACTTGATTCAATACTTCTTCTATATTCTTTATATCGTTCATAATATTCTTTTTTCCTTGTTAATTCAATTTTTGAGTCATCATAAAGATAAGATAAAAACTCAATTATTCCAACTATATTATTAATTTTAATCGTATATCTATTAGTGTGTAGAAAGTCACATTATATTAGTAGTTTCTCCATAAAGTTTCGGTTTTAGTTTTTTTATTGAAGTTTCCGTCCATTGTCTTAACTTCAAATTTTATTTTAGTAAACCCGTTCTCAGTCAATCTATCATATAACTCACAATCATATCCACTGATTAGTATTTTTGATTTACTTTCTATAACTGCGTCTAAAAATGAAACGTGACCTTCTCTATCCATATCAACTTTATATCTCGCATCTGTTCTTGTTGATTGTTCATATGGTGGGTCACAATAAATTAATGTGTTTGGATTGTTATATTTATTAATTAAAGAAACACCATCTGTATTAGATATTATCACTTTAGATAATCTATCATGTAACTCCGGTAATCTATCTATTGAGGATAGATAATCCGAAATTGCTTTACTCATACTTCTTCTAATGTGTGTATTAACTGAGAAACCTCCCATTCCATTATGGGATGTTCTATTTGTGTAGAAGAAGTAAAATGCTCTATCAACAAGTGATAACTTATTTTTTAGTTCTTCTTTAAACTCTTTTCTAATGTCGTCAGAATAAAAAACCAAATCACATTTGTCCTTAAATTCTTTAAATAGTTCTGTATTAGATATTACTTTATATAAAGAATATACATTCTTTTCTAAATCGTTGTATATCTCAACATTACATAATGGTTTTTTAAGTCCGACAATGTACGTCCCTCCAAAAGGTTCAACGTATGTTGTATATGTTTCTTTTGGGAATTGTTCTATAATCTTATTATAGAATCCTCCCTTACTTCCAAAGTACCTTATAGGTGCGTTCATTTACTTTCTAATGTTTTAATGTGATGTTCTAAATAAAATAACGCTTTTTTTAAATCTTCAATTTCTTTTGTATGGTCTTTCTTACCCGCTCTTGAGATATATTTTACTGTATTCCCAAGTGAAAATCCTAAGTCCCAAGCGTCAATCACTTTTATGGCCTCGTAAACGTTCTCCGCTCCTCCGTAATGTTCGGGATGGTCTACTTGTTCTTTATTCTTTTGGTTGTCCATAACTAATTGAGTGTTCTTCTTGTTCAGGAATCGTTAATAAATCAATCATATCAATAATAACTCTAAGTTTTGTTATCATCAAGTTGTTTCCTGAATAAGAATGTTTTCTTTCAAAGTTAATACCCTTAACAATCATTTTTAATCCACCAACAACAACTCCTGTTGGGTCCAAATACTCTAAGGTTATATCAGTAATCTCCAATAATTCTTTTGGGTTATATGTATCCATAACCGTTTCAAAAAACTCAGTTTTGAAAATGATTGTCTCACCTTCATTATACATTTTGTACTTTCTAAACAAGTACGGGTTAATGTTTATCGGATGGGTTCTAATAATCCATCTATTTTCCATTAAAGGCTCAATAGGTCTAAATTCTATACTCATTTTTTTACTTCTCGTTTATATTAAATTTTACTTCTTCAGTTTTACCATTAGCTCTTGACTCCATCATTTCAGATGTAAGTTCGTATTGTTCATCATTTTGATACTCCCTTAATAATTCATCACTAGTTAGAATTCCATTGTATTTTTTTGCCACCTCATCAAAGTTTTTCATACTAACATTGGTATACATGTTGTGGACAGTCTCGGCTAGTTCATCCGCCATGTTAATTGTTTCACAAATAACTTTGACTATTTCATAAGGGTTTGCGTTTGACGCTGGTCGTCTATCCTCAATATACCCTTTCCACTCTTTAGCCGTTGACACGGGAACTCGAATAGACGCTCCTCGGTCACTGATACCCCAACTAAACTTATCAATTGATTGTGTCTCGTGTCTACCTGTAAGTCTTAGTTCATTATCAGAACCATATACCTCAATATGCTGGCGTCTTCTTGACTCTAACGAATTGAATAGTGCGGTGAAGTATCTTACCCCTCCTTTATTTCTCATTTTATCTGTTGAGAAATTTGTGTGTAATCCAGAACCATTCCATTCGCCATAGATAAGTGGTTTAGGATGGTAATCAATATAATAACCATATTTTTCCGATAATTTTTCCATAAAATATCTTGACATCCAAAGGTCGTCTCCCGCTTTTATCTTACCCTTAGAGAACACTTGATATTCCCATTGTCCTAAAGCCACCTCAGCGTTAACTCCTGTTATCTCAATACCCATTCTTAAACAGAAATCCATATGCTCCTCGACAATATCTCTACCAACAACATTAGACCCAACACCACAATAATACTTTCCTTGACCTTCAATCGACCCTTCACGATGTCCTAACACTGGTTTGTATTTACCTTCACGAATAAAATATTCTTGTTCAAATCCAAACCACATATCACTATCTTCTTCACCTAACTTAGCTCTTTGATTTGTTTCATGAGGCGTCCCATCAGGATTCATAACCTCACACAAAACGTAGATTTTAGAGGTATCGACCCCTGACCAATAAAGTCTTACAGGTTTTAAAATACCGTCAGAACTATTACCTTCCGCTTGTAATGTTGACGACCCATCAAAATTCCATTCAGGAATGTCCTCTAATTTATGGATTTGTCCTCCAACAACTTTAATTTTACTTCTTAGATTTGGTTCAGGTGTATACCCGTCAAGCCATATGTA
>Ga0194055_10001598_pt1 | contig 18453 bp, 15 predicted proteins | sample SepL449m_MetaG_FD_155482 | JGI IMG/M metagenome (GOLD analysis project Ga0194055, IMG submission 155482) | Anoxic zone freshwater microbial communities from boreal shield lake in IISD Experimental Lakes Area, Ontario, Canada - Sep2016-L442-9m | ecosystem: Environmental > Aquatic > Freshwater >...
TATAGCATATTTGACGTCAATGTCTCGCTCGGCTAACTTTGCAGCGAATTCCTTGACGACATGCTGGGCTTGAGCCACTGCCATTCCGTATCCTGGAACAATGATCACGCTTGACGCATTGCTGAAAATGATCGCCGCATCTTCGACAGCATAGCTTCGAACATTTCCCGTCTTGCCTGAACCTAGACTTGCCTCACCTGTTGGTCCACCACCAAAGGCGCCGAAAATTACATTGCTCAGGGGCCGGTTCATCGCCTTACACATGCCCATCGTAAGGATTAGACCGCTGGCACCCACCAAGCCACCACCAATCAGCAAGGCCGTGTTGTTGAGAACAAACCCAGCCAGTCCAGCCGCGCAACCGGTGAACGAATTCAGTAACGAAATGACAACCGGCATATCTGCTCCGCCGATCGGAAGCACGAGAGTGATTCCCAAAATCAACGATAGCGCTAGCAAACCGTAAAGGAGCGGTCCCGAATAAATGCCGCCGAGTAACAGTGCCATCACTACGATAGCCGCAATAAACAAGACTAGGTTAATGAATTTTTGACCGGGCCAAGTGATCGGTCGCCCAGACAGTATTTCTTGTAACTTACCATACGCAATCATGCTTCCCATGAAGCTGATCGCACCAATGAGCAGACTTAAAACGGTTGTCAAAAGAGGAACGATGGACACGGTTCCACTCCGAAACAAATGTGGATATTCGACAACTGCGACCAGAGCTACCGCCCCGCCACCCAATCCGTTAAAGAGGGCAACCATCTGCGGCATCGAAGTCATCTGGACCTTTCGTGCCGACCAAGTTCCGAGGATGGATCCAATAACAAAAGCTAAGGCGATCCATTGGAAATTACCGAGGGCATTCCCGTTTTCATCTTTGACGAAGAAGGTCGCTATTACGGCAAGCCCCATCCCTGCAGCAGCAAGAAGGTTTCCTTGTCTCGCCGTCTTTGGACCGTTCATGAGCTTGAGTGCAAGCATGAACGTGATAGCGGTCACAAGGTAACAAATGTTAATGACATCTGCGTTCATTTATCCACCTTCTTCGGCTTCCGTTTGAACATCTCGAGCATTCGATCGGTGACGACAAATCCACCAACCACGTTGAGGACGCCGAATAATGTGGCAAGGAATCCGAGTATCAAAGAAGGAGTATCGTGAGCTCTTCCTAGGACTATTATTCCCCCGACCAGAATAACTCCGTGAATCGCGTTTGTTGCGGACATCAACGGCGTGTGCAACGTCTGGGGTACTTTTGCAATAACCTCGAGCCCAACGAAGACAGCCAAGATAAAAATTGTGATTACGGCGATTAGGGTCATAGTTAGCTTCCTGGTCGCTCCAAGGAGAGTCTGATTACATCGTGAACGATCTTGCCTTCGTAGGTAATGAGAGTTCCTCGGATGATTTCGTCTTCCATGTCGATGTTTAAGGCACCGTCCTTGAGAATCGTTCCCAAGAAAGAAATCAAGTTCTTCGAGTACATCTTTGTAGCATCACTTACCATGGTCGAAAGCAAGTCTGTGCTACCAATAATGGTCACGGCGTGAGCTTTCGTTATCTGTCCAGGAACCGTAAACTCGCAGTTTCCGCCCGATGGAGCGGCGAGATCCACAATCACAGAACCTGGTCGCATTTGTTTGATCATTTGATCGGTAATTAAAGTTGGGGCTCTCTTTCCTGGGCTGACTGCAGTTGTGATCACGCAGTCCACGTTTGGTAATCGTGACGCAATCAGCTCAAGTTCCCGAGAATGCGTGTCTCCAGTAACTTCTTTGGCATAGCCACCAACGTCCTCTGCTTCTTCGCTAAGAAGTGACAAGCCAACGAACTTTCCTCCTAACGATTCAATTTGCTCTTTTACAGCCGGGCGAACATCGAATGCTTCGACAACCGCTCCAAGGCGCCTACAAGTTGCGATTGCCTGTAAACCGGCAACGCCTGCCCCGATGACAAGAACTCGCGCGGCGGGCATCGTTCCCGCGGCAGTCATCAGCATGGGGAAAAACTTTGGAAGATGGGATGCGCATAGCAACGCAGCCTTGTACCCGGCAATCGTACTCATCGAGCTCAGTGCGTCCATGCTTTGTGCTCTCGAAATCCGTGGCATCATGTCAATGGCAAATGACGTGATGTTCTTGGCCCGAAGGGCCTCAATTATCGAGGGATTCGAAGACGGGTTGAGGAAACTAACCGTGATCGCTCCGGACTTAAGTTTTGCAATTTCTGCCTCGGTCGGGGGAAGGACTTTCAGGAGAATATCGGCAGTAGCAAGGTCATTCCCAAGACTTGCGCCACTCACTTCATATTCACGATCAGTAATGAACGAGCCTTCACCGGCTTGCGATTCCACGGAAAGGGTATGACCGAGCGCAATAATATCTTTGGCGCCAACTGGCGTTAAAGCGACTCTGCTTTCCTCAACTGTTGATTCTTTTGGCACAACAATGTGCATAATTCGATTTGAACCTTGTCTCAAAGTTACCTTATCGAAGAGCATTCAAATTTCAGACCACAGGTCGCCTTCGAGGAAATCACTTCGTCCTTTCGTCAATTGGACTAAACTGACTTGAAGCAAGATGGTGAGATTGACAGGATTCATATTAATCACTTTGGTCATTTCGAGTGCGCCTCTTTTGGCTCAAGAACAGAGGCCAAATTTCCTATTCGTTTTAACGGATGATCAGAGGTTTGATGCACTCGGATACGCCGGGCATCCAATCCTAAAAACTCCAAATCTGGACCAATTGGCGGCGAAAGGAGTGCGATTCCCCAATAGCTTCGTCACTACACCCATTTGCGCAGCGAGTAGGGCATCGATTCTTTCGGGTACCTACGAAAGAACTCACAAATATACGTTTGGTACCCCGCCACTTTCCGGCAAACTTTGCGATGAAAGTTATCCGGCGATGCTTCGAAAATCTGGGTACCGGACGGGACTCATTGGTAAAGTTGGCGTCTCGTTTGAGGAAGGGCAACCGACAAAAATGTTTGACTTACTCTCATCAATTGGCTATCCATATCTTCGCAAACAGGCAAACGGAGAAATCCGGCATATTGATGAAATCGCAACCGATCGAGCAATTGAATTCCTGAGCAAACAACCGACGGAAAAGCCATTTTGCCTCTCTATTTGTTTCAACAGTCCTCATGCGGAAGATGGTGAACTGGACAATCTCTATCCTTGGCCAAAGACGGTAGACGGCCTATACAACAATGCGATCATTCCTCTTCCTCCTTTGGTGGATGAGAAGTACTTTCTTGCCGAGCCAAAATTTCTGCAAGAAGCGATCAATCGAATTCGATGGAAATGGCAATTTGATACTCCCGAGAAGTTTCAAAAGAATGTCCGATCCTACTACCGAATGATTTCAGGGATCGACCATGAAATTGGTCGGTTGACCACGGAACTAAAACGCCTAGGCGTTGAGAAGAACACAATTATCGTCTTCATGTCAGACAACGGCTACTTTTTGGGTGAGAGAGGACTATCAGGAAAATGGATTCACTATGAGGAATCACTGCGAGTTCCGCTTCTGATCGTTGATCCTCGGTTGCCAGCGAGACGTCAAGGAACCACTGCAACTCAAATGGCGCTAAATATCGATATAGCTCCAACAATATTGGAATTTGCCGGACTAAGAATTCCGAAACAGTATCAAGGAAAGAGTCTTGCACCATTAGTACGGGGAAACAGGCCCTCTTGGAGGCACGATTTCTTTTGTGAGCATTTGCTCGTTGATCCCACGATTCCTCAATGGGAAGGTGTTCGCGATGAACGATATGTTTACGCCCGATATTTTGGGCAGAAGCCAGTTTACGAGTATTTGCATGACCTTCGGAAAGACCCGCAAGAGGTTCACAACCTGGTGGGGGACAAAAACTACGGTGGTGTTTTAGAGAAAATGAAAAGGCGACTGAAGGAACTGAAAGAATCGGTTGGAGGGGAATATTCCCGAGAACGATTTCCGCTAAAGGCGAAACCTGCCAAGACCTAAGTAGACTCGTACTTCATGAAAACGGTTAAGGTTGGCACATCGGGAATATTGGCTTCAGAAATTTCGCTTGGCTGTATGCGAATTGGCGGCATGGAAAACTCCAAGCTGGACGAGCTGATTTCAACATCTCTCGACCTAGGCATCGACTTTTACGATCATGCCGACATTTATGGTGGAGGAAAGTGCGAAGAAGTGTTTGCGGCGTCGGTGAAACGACTTGGAATTGACCGATCTAAGTTCATCCTTCAAAGCAAATGTGGAATTCGAAAAGGATTCTTTGATTTTAGCAAAGAACACATTCTGAGTTCAGTTGACGGAATTCTCAACCGCCTCTCGACCGATTACCTTGATATTCTCCTCCTGCATCGGCCCGATACGCTAGTCGAACCAGAAGAAGTTGCCGAAGCATTTGTTTCTCTCGAAAGGACCGGAAAGGTTCGACATTTTGGCGTTAGCAACCAGACTCCAAACCAAATTGAACTGCTTCAAGCTTTCCTTCCGATGAAGCTTCATGTGAATCAACTTCAGATGAGCATCATGCACACCGGTCCTATTGATCAAGGCATTTGCGCAAACATGAAACATGTTAATTCAATTGACCATGATGGAGGAATTCTCGACTATTGCCGACTGAAGAACATCACGATTCAACCCTGGTCACCGTTCCAGTTTGGGTTCTTTGAGGGAGTATTTGTCGACAATCCAAAGTTCCCTGAGCTGAACAAGGTTTTGGATACTATTTGTGCAGAATATGGCGTTACCAAGACCGGAATGGCAATTGCATGGCTACAACGTCATCCTGCAAAAATGCAGTCGGTCATTGGAACAACCAATCCTGTTAGAGTCAAAGAAGTGGTGGACGCTTGCAAAATTGACCTTTCTCGACCTCATTGGTACGAAATCTACCGAGCAGCAGGAAACATTCTGCCGTAGGGGTAAGAAAAGTATTTCTATGAACCTGGCATTGTTTTTCTCCACATTTTGAAAGCCTAAGGATTAGAATAACTAAGCAAAGGTCATATGAGTCATTCCCGATTACTCGAGCAGCTTCGTCGCTCAATTCAAATAGCCCAATTTTGTGAGCGAGAAAATATTTCTACAAGTGAAGGACTGGAAAGGCGAGAGGAAGCCACTCACTCTCGACGACGCTTCCTCTCGATGGCCGGAGCTGCCGGATTTGCATTGTCACCATTGTCAGCTTTGGCGTCACGAAAGGTACCTGGTCCGAGAATAGCGATAATCGGCGGTGGGCTCGCCGGTTTGTCTTGTGCAGATAGACTTCAGTTCAAAGGCTACACTTCAACCATATACGAGGCTAGTAACCGGCTTGGTGGTCGATGCTATTCCAATCGCACTTTAGTCCCAGGAATGGCCTGTGAGAATGGCGGTGAATTCATTGATACTAGCCATAAGATGATGATCGCGTACGCCAATGAATTTGGGCTTGCGAAGGAGTCCGTCATCAAACAAGCAGGGGATGAACGATTCTATTTTGCTGGGCAGCACTGGACCGAGGCTCAAGTCATCGACGATCTCCGCGTTGTGGTTTCTAACATGCAAGGCGACGTGCGAAGCATTTCTGGTTCAGCCTCATTTTATTCAAAAAACCAATCGGATATTAATCTCGACAATACCGACCTCGCAACGTACCTTGACATACACTGCGCGGGACATCCTCTCATCCGAAGCGTCCTTGATGAAGCCTACGTATCAGAATACGGAGCCGAAACTAGCCAACAAAGTTCATTGAATTTTCTTAGCTATATGAGATTCAACAAGCAATCAAAGTTTGAACCTTTCGGAACAAGCGATGAAAGATATCACCTTACTCGTGGTAACGACGGAGTAATAGCGGGATTAGAGGCCAAGTTACTTGGTCCGATACATAAAGGAGCAAAACTGACGAGACTTTCTAGAAACATCGCCGGTGAATATCTGCTGTACTTTAACGGTTCAACGATTCCCGAAAAAGCAGATGTAGTCATTATCTCGATTCCATTCACTGTTCTAAGGGGTATACAAATCGATCCTCAAGTTGGATTCTCTGCCGACAAAACTAGGGCGATTCAAACAATGGGCTACGGCACGAATGCCAAAACAATGATTGCCTTTAACAGCCGATATTGGGCGACCCAATTCAATTCAAATGGAGGCGCCCTCTCAGACTTGCCAAATGTTCAAAACACTTGGGAAACCAACCGAGCAAACTCAACTTCGAAGGCTATCATGACTGACTACGGTAGCGGCAACCGGGGAGCTGCTCTTAGAACGAATCTCCTGCAGTCTCAAGTGAATTCATTTCTAAGTGACTTAAATCTCGTCTTTCCTGGAATCAAGGCCAACGCAGCTAAATCAGGGACGAACTACATCGCGCATCTTGAGCATTGGCCAAGCAACCCCTTAACTCTTGGTTCTTACACCAGCTATAAACCGGGTCAGTTCACTGGAATTGAAGGATTGAATGGTGAAGCAAGTGGGTTGGTTAAGTTCGCAGGCGAACACACCGACTCGTTCTACTCGTACCAAGGATTTATGGAAGGGGCATGTCTGAGCGGCCTTAGGGCCGCAAATGAAGTGCTTGGTGACATAAAAGCGGGAAGAATCTAACGGAGGGAACCCCGTCAAACATCGCCTCGCGGTGTTAAGATTTCACTTTATTCCAAACATGATTACTTAACCCCGCGAGGCGATGTTTGACGGAGGCAATTGTGATAAATGCATTCACTTTGCCCCCTGATTGGTCTTGTCCCGTCGCCTTTTGCACCAGAAAGATTTTCTGGACTTATCCATCTGGTTTCCTCTTGAGACATCTTGAAAAGTTCTTGAGCAAATACTGAGACATTCAATATAGGACAAAGTAAATGACGGTGACAATTCGTCAACAGGATTGCATTTTGAACTCAATCTTACCTTTGCCATCCTCATGTTCCTTTCACCTCAATGGCAATTGGGGCCATCAGAAAGGCTAAATTCTTTGCACCTATCGGACCTCATCCAAACGAACGCGAATTAATTGAAATTTAACACCTGTCCGATAGACTTATTGCATCAAAAAATTCGCTTTCCTCATTGTATGCATCTTCACTCTTGCTTCGACTGAATTTGGCCAAACCGCCACGACACCTGAAAGATCGAAGTTGCCACAGCAAGTTAGAATCTCATTTGGAGAAGATGCATCCACGATGATGCGTGTTGTGTGGCAGACCGAAGTTCCCACGTCTCAAAGCCTGGTTGAATACGGCTCGTCTAACCAATTTGGAAATTCAGCTTTGGCAACCCGAAGGACTTACCCCTACGAAACTGGTGCAATTGTCGAAGCGACACTTTACAATCTCAAACCTAATTCCACTTACTATTATCGTGTGGGCAATGCCGCTGATGGTTGGAGCAAAACCAGCCAGTTTCGCACCGCCGACCCCAATCCAAAAGAGTTCTCATTTACGGCTTTTGGAGATCACGGAATTTCGGAAGATGCCGTAAAAAATGTCGAGAACACCCTTTTTGAAAATCCGGCATTTCACTTGTTGCTTGGCGATATTTCTTACGCAAACGGAACACAGCCAATCTGGGACTCCTATTTAAAACAAATTGAGCCGGTTACTTCACGAATTCCGTTCATGATTGCCTACGGTAACCATGAGAATGAAACAATGACCATTGACGGAAAAGCAAACCACATTGGTTATGTGAGCACTCTGACTCGGTTCGCTATGCCAGGCTATGAGCAACACTATACTTTCGATTACGGCAATGCACGGTTTGTAACCTACAATTCTGATGACTACCAAAACCCGTTCCAACTTTCGTGGCTTGACCAGACTCTAGCGGCGGCGCGTCAAGACAAGCGGATCAAATGGATCATCGTTTTTGAGCATCATCCGCTATACGGCACTTCAAAAGGGCGAGGGGATAACGCCGGAGAAATTAAGGCGATCGGTCCTATTTTGGACAAGTATAAGGTTGACCTAGTCCTGGCGGGACATGACCATCATTACGAACGGCAATTCCCGATGAGAGGTAACGAAATTGTCAGCAAAGAACAAACCACCTACAAGAAAGGAGTCGGCACCCTATACATAGTTCAAGGCGGGGGTGGAAAAGCCTTGTATGATTTTTCGGACCCTAAGCCCGAAAAGTGTGCGTTTCGTGAAAAGACCCCTGGCTACGTTCGAGTGACCATTCGAAAAAATGGAGCTTTGACAATTGAAGCAAAGCGAATTGATCGTTCGATCATGGAAACAATCACGATCAATCCATAGCCCCCGAGCCTTGAGTTGAGGTCCGATCATGATCGTGGTCTCCTGACATCTGATAAACTGCGATTCATGAATTCATTGGACCTCCTTCAAGAACTTGTTTCGGTACCGGGTCCTCCGGGTCAAGAAGGTGGTGTTCGAGAAGTAGTAAAGTGGCATCTAGACCAGCTTGGCTTGAGTCACACCACCGATGCCAAAGGGAACCTTATTGTCCGACTCGGGAAATCATCGAAGGCCAAGATTGTCGTGACCGCCCACATGGATGAGATCGCCCTATTCGTCCGACAAATTAATGCCGATGGAAGTTTGAAAGTTGCTCCACTTGGCGGAATCTTTCCTTGGAAACTGGGCGAAGGTCCGGTTACGATCATGGCAAACAAGGGATTCTTTGAAGGAATCCTGAGTGTTGGTTCGATCCACACCGAAAGCAACTTGAGTTCAGCCAAGCGAGCCAAAACCGAGGTTTTGACTTGGGACATGACGACGGTTATGACCGGGCTATCAAAAGAGGAATTGAAGAATCGAGGTGTCCGTCCCGGAACAAGAGTTGCTGTATCACCAAGCCGCCGCACTCTTACTCAATTCGGAGACTTTGTCTCAGGCTACTTCCTCGACGACCGAGCCGACTTGGTCAGCTGGCTACTCGCTCTAGAATCTTTGAAAGGCCAGGATATTGACGTTGCATTCGTAGCGACAACCAGTGAGGAAGTTGGAGGAGAGGGCGCCATGTATTTCTTGACCAACGAGCAACCAGACATCTGTATTGCGCTTGAACTTGGACCGCAAGTTCCCGATGCACCGATTGCGATTAATGCAAATCCAACCGTGTGGGTCAATGATGCCTACGCGGCCATGCCACCTCATCTTGGTGACCTCTTAGCCAATGTGAGTAAGTCCACCGGTATTGAGTTACAGTTTCAAGCGCTATCCCGAGGGGGCAGCGATGCATCCTGTTGTGCTGCAAAGGGTCTCTGCGCTCACCCTATCACTCTAGGGTTACCAATGGAGAACAGCCATGGCTACGAAGTCATTCACAAAGACTGCATGCAAAAGCTTGCAGACTTAACTGTTGGCTTGCTGACGGCTCTTTGAGCTCAAATATTCCCGAAGCCACCTGACTCCATGCCGAGTGGCTTCGACGCCATCTTCGCCACATTCAAGTTCAATATCCAGGCAAATTGGTGCTCCATTCAGGCGGCTTAGTAAGACATCTAGTGTTTCTCGTATTGGAACGACACCTTCACCCAGTCGACAACCGTCAAAGTAATCCCCTTTGTTCGAGCGATAACTTCCCTTCGCCACTGACTTAAAATCCTTGATATGAATCAACTTCGGAATGGGCAGTTCTTTTGCAGCTTCAACTGGATTGACATCTGCCAAAACAAAATTGCCGATGTCAAAACAAAGTCCGATGTTCCTATTCTCAAGTGGCTCTAGAATCGAAAACAATCGTGACGGCGTTGCGAAGACGGCGCCATGATTTTCCAATGCGAGAACAACCCCTTGATTGGCAAGGTCTTTCAAAACATCAATCGTTCCGTACCTGACCAATTCCACCCCATCACTCGAAGTTGGATTCCCAGAAAAGACTCGTACCGATCCGGCAGAGAACCTCTTAGCCAATGATATGCCAAGTTCAATTTTTTCCCGCTCAATCCTAAGGCGTGCAGTGTCCTCGTGGTTGAAATCATTCGTCACGCTGACGGCATGAACTTTCAAACCGGTTCGATCGAGAGCCGTCATTGCCTCAGTGACGAAGTTCGAAATCGTTTCTTCCGTTGGTAAATGGTCACGCACAACTCCTGGTTCATAGAGAAATGCGTCGAGAATTTCGATTCCATCTGCACCCGCATCCTTGGCAAAATCAATGAACTTGCCAATGGGCATGTTGCCGGCCCGCCACGCACTCAAGACCGAATACCAGCAGATGCCAATTGGTACGTTATTGTTTTGCAGTGAGGAAGTTAACAATTGGCGAATAAAATATTACGGTTCCGACAACACCAACAAAACAAATTGCTAATGCCGATTTGATGCTCATGCAAGTCTCATAAGGGGAGAGATCTGAATCGTCAGAATCTGAATAAGCAGACTTAATGATTCGAAGGTAATAGAAAGCGGCAAATGCCGAGTTTGCCAAAAGGATAATTGCCAACCAACCTTCATGAACACGAACGAGATCGAACACAAAAAGCAACTTTCCGACGAAACCGGCGACTGGTCCAATTCCGATCTGTGAAAGGACAAACACGACCAGCAATGCAGCCAGACCTGGACTCCTCTTAGAAAGACCTCGAAGTGAATTTACAGTTATTGGCTCCTGATCATTTTTCGCTACCAATGCCAAAATGACGAAGACTCCGAGAGTGGCAAAGACGTAACCGATCAGAAAATATCCGAAGAAAATCTTCGAATCGGCGTTTTCTTTGAGCAAGCCCGCAAGATAGATAAGAACATAACCCGCATTAACCATCGACGAGTAAGCCAAAATCTTCTTGACGTCTCGCTGCCCAAAAGCCATAACGTTTCCGATGACCATTGAAAGAATGCTCAGGGCCAAACACACCGGAAATGCGATCGCCTTGAACATCACTGCCGACAGGACAATGTTGTAAAGGGCAATGAAAGGTCCAACTTTTGCGCCAGTCGCCATGAACGCTACAACGTTTATCGGGGCTCCAGCATAGACATCTGGAATCCACTGGTGAAATGGGACCAGGCCGCATTTAAAGCCAATTCCTACCATAAGAAAGGTAAAGCTTAGGAGGAACAGAGGCCGGTTCTCTGGGTGTGCAGGAGACATAAATGTCTTGAAAGAATCCAAGTTGAGACTTCCGGTAGCCCCATACAAGAAGGCAATTCCGTACAGTAAAAAGCCTGTTGCGAATGCTCCTAACAAGAAGTACTTCATTGCTGCTTCTTGCGAGAACTTTGAACGCTTGTTGGACCCTGCTAAAACATATAAGGATATTGAGAGGAGTTCAAGTCCCACAAATATTCCCAAGAGATTGTCCGTGGAACACATAATCATTCCACCCAGGGCAGCCCAACTAATAAGTGGATAGAACTCGGGACAAGATGTCCCAGTCCGCTCAAAATATGGCTTTGAAAGCAAAACCGTAACTAAGAGACTGATCAAAATAAGCGATTCCCCGATCATGCCTGGGTTCACTTTTGTGATCATTTCGCTCATCATCGTGTATTCGTTGCCAAATAGTCCAAGCTGACCGCCAAGGGCAATGAGTATTCCGATAAGAGTTACGAAGAAAATTGCTCTTGAATCTGACTTAGGATTGATCAAAAGAACAATAAGTCCTCCGACTCCAGTCAATGCCATTGCCAAGAACGGGAACAAGACGATCCAGTTAAATTCGGGAATCGCAAAATAAGAATGCATCTTTACTTAGCCTCCGTGATTACTTGGGTCGATGTATTGGAGGGACTTCCCGAAGCTTCGTACGAACTACTCAAAGTTTTTATGTTTGGCTCCATGGAACGTAATATTGTCATGGGCAAAATTCCGAGGATAAGAATGATGATTGCGAACGATCCACCAATGACCGTCTCCTTCGTATCAAGATCCTTGTAATTTTGAGTTTTGACGTTACGACCGTAAAAAAGCCGTTGGTACATGTAAAGCATGTAGCTTGCCGAGAGAATTGCTCCGGACGCTGCGATGTACGTAAAGCCGACATTGAGTCCATTGCTACCAACATGCCCTGCGAAATATGATCCAACAAGGGCAAGGAACTCGCCGATAAACCCACCGGTAAAAGGAAGACCTAAATTGGTCAACATTGCGATCAAGAACAAAGTCGAGAAAATCGGCATCGACTTCTTGAGACCACCAAAATCTTCCAAGGATTTGGATGGTGACCGCTCAGCCAAGAAGCTGAGCATGACGAAAACTGCAGCCGCGGCAATACCGTGGTTGAACTGTTGAAACGCAGCTCCCATCATTCCGTAATGGTTCAAGGAAAACATTCCGACTAAAATGAACCCAACGTGACTGATCGTGGAAAAACCCATTACTCGTCCTGGAGTCTTTTGGATCGCAGCTAGAATTCCGCCATAGATGATGCCGACTACTCCTATGCCCACGACTATCGGAGCATATGCTTTGCAAGCGTCGGGAAATAGGGGAAGGCAAAATCGGAACATTCCGAAAGTTCCAACCTTGAGCACCACACCGGCAATCACGGCACCAATTGGCGCATCTTCATAAGTATCGTTCAGCCATCGGTGGATCGGCACGACCGGAGATTTGACTAGGAAAGCGATCATGAATCCCCAAAATGCCAAAGACTGAAGGGGCCAAGAATCCTTCCAAAGACCCTGATTAGCCACTAATTCCTGAAGGCGCAATACGCTGAATGTCGGTACCCGAGTGATTTCGATTGCTCGACTTGCAAGAATCGCCATTCCGACAAGCATCAGTAACGAGCCGGCAAATAGAGTAGCCACATATCGAATGGCCACTTTGCCCTTGTCGCCGGTACCCCAGCCCAATATCATCAAGGCAACTGGAATCAAGCTGAGTTCAAAGAAAACGTAAAACAGCACAATATCGAGGCTGCTAAATATTCCAAACAAAGTTCCTTCAAGGCACAACAACAAACCAAGAAATTGCGGAAGCTTTTCCTTAGGTTTTGAAATCAGAATAGCAATTAGTCCCAAGAATGCTGTAAGTAGCATCATCCAGGCAGCCATGCTATCGACCCCAACTAAATAAGAAGCTCCAATTCTTGGAATCCAGTCTGCTTCTTGTTTGAGGAGAAATCCTGCTTCTCCTCCTAAGAACTTAAAAACAACAAATCCGCTGAGAACAAGAGTGGCAACAGCGATCAGAATACTAAGGCTTTTTGGGGAGACGGCATTCTGCTTTGGCGCCAGCGCAATAAACAGACCAGAGAGTATAGGAAGCCAAATTAGAAAACTCAAGTAAGGGAACGAGTTCATTTGTGACCTCCATGACCAAAATACATAACCGCCAACGCGATCCCGATGACGCCTACCAGCATGCTGATCGCGTACATTCTGACCAATCCTGATTGCAGCCTATTGAGCAACGCATAAAGACCTTCTGAAACCTTGCCAAGACCAATACCGGATCCACCGATTAGTCCTTTGTCGACGTTATGGTCTAGGATGGTTGCAATTTCTGCCCCACCATCTACTGCGGCACTAACCATCGCTCGATCGTAACCAAACTGATTGCGGACCAGGTTCCCGAAACTTTGCCCAAGCCTTCCAAACCATCCTCTTTCCTGAGTGGAATTCGCCGTGACTTGGTCTCCTCCCTTTGGAAAACCCTTTCGATAGATGAAGATGCCGAGAATGATTCCGCCCAATGCTGCGGCAAGGGATGCCTTTGGTAGCCATTCCAATACATCTTCGTGTAAAGCCACGACTGACGTTGGCTGACCAATACAGGCAGAGTAGAGCCATTCCTTAAGGCGTTCATTTTGTTCTAGGTAATAACCACCACCTAGACTCAAAATCGCCAGGATCACCAACGGGAACCACATACTTACCGGTACTTCATGGGGGACATGGTCCGGAGTCAACCCGTGATGGTCGTCCTCTCCATGATGGTTCGATGGTGCAATCTCTCTCCATCCTTCTGCTTTGGTGAAGAATGTCAGATACATCATCCTGGTCATGTAAACCGCGGTTAATACTGCGGTCAGCAAACAGATGATTCCAGCAAACTGTCCAGCATTGAATCTGGAAGTTAAGGCTAATTCAGTTTCAAAAGCGGAGGCAATTATCATTTCCTTTGAGACACCGCCTGAGAGTAATGGAATCCCTGAAATAGCCAGGTATCCAGCCATCATTGTGAAAAATGTGATTGGGATGTACTTTTTGAGATTGCCGTATTTGCTGATGTCCTGCTCGTGCGACATTGAGTGAATAACCGCTCCAGAACCAAGGAATAGCAATGCTTTAAAGAACGCATGGGTAATAACGTGGAAGAGTCCAACCCAGTAAGCTCCAGCTCCACAAGCAACAAACATGAAGCCCAACTGCGAAACCGTTGAATAGGCGAGGATCTTCTTTATGTCATTCTGTCCAAAAGCGATCACAGCGGCAAACAGCGCTGTAAATGCTCCGACGCAACAAATGACTATTGAAGCAATTGGTGATAGCTCAAAAACTACGTGCATTCGATTGAGAAGCACAACACCAGAGGTAACCATCGTAGCTGCGTGAATGAGAGCAGAAACCGGTGTAGGTCCAGCCATTGCGTCTGGCAACCAAAGGTAAAGAGGAAATTGTGCCGATTTACCACATGCCCCGATGAACAACAACAAACCAATAGCTGTAGCCAGAGCTGGATTAAATTTACAAGCTTGCTCAAGCACCGGAAGAATGGTGTCATAGCTCAGGAGCCGGGAGTCTTTTGGACCATAGTTGATGTTCGCAGTGGCAACGGTTGCAATAATCAACAAGAGACCTAAGGTTAATCCCCAGTCACCGATTCGATTAACAATGAAAGCCTTGTTTGCCGCTTTTGAGTTCGAAACATCTTCGTACCAGAACCCAATGAGCAAATAGGAACAAAGACCAACGCCTTCCCATCCAACGAAAAGAAGCAATAGGTTGTTACCTAAAACCAAAATCAGCATCGATGCGATGAACAGGTTTAAGTAAGCGAAAAACCGCCCGTAATCCTTCTCTTCAGCCATGTAGCCGGTTGCGTACAGGTGAATCAAAGCGCCAATGCCAGTGATAATGAGAACCATTGTCATCGACAACGTATCGATTCTTAATTCAAATGGAATTGAAAGGCCGTCAATATCGATCCAAGGGATACTTGAGACGACTGTTGCACTCGATGGGTCCAAATTCTTTGAAATTAGGGCCCCGATTCCGAATGCGACAGCAATTGGTAGAACGGCAAGGATTCCTAGTACTTTCTTGCTAGCCTTCTTGCCAAGAAAGGTCTGAAGAATAGCCCCTAATACTGGGAGCAAGAGCGTTAGCCAAATAAGTTCGTTTCCTTGCACCGTCGCTATCCTCCGATCAAATTCAATTCGTCAACATCGACTTCTTCCTTAAGTCGATAAATCGCCATGATGATTCCTAAACCAACGGCAACTTCAGCCGCCGCAACCGCCATTACAAATATCACCATCATTGGACCAGCAATCGCTTGATCCATCGAATGTCCTTCGATGGCAAAACGGTATCGGGCAAATGAAAGAAATGCCAGGTTCACTGCATTGAGCATTAACTCAATGCACATAAAGATCACGATTGGATTGCGACGAATCACAACTCCAATAACTCCAGTTGTAAACATGAACATGCTTAGCCCTAGGTAAGCAACTAAAGGAACTCCATTCATTGAGTCCTCCGCTTTGCAAGAAATACCGACCCAACGACTCCAACTAAGAGCAAAATACTCACAACCTCAAACGGAAAGACATCAGCCGTAAACAGCGATTCTCCAATGACTTTTGGATCTCCAGCGTTGTGAGCAAGTGCCTTTGGACCTTCCAAACCGAGCAATGGCAAAACTTGGCTTGCAAGCACTCCGAACAAGGCAAATCCAAGCACAAGACCCACAGGTCGCTTCCAATCCTTCTTCTCTTCCAGTAATTTCGGATTCAGCAGCATGATTACAAAGACAAACAGAACCATGATCGCACCGCTATAAACCACGATTTGCGAGATTCCAAGCATTTCCATATTCAAACTGAAATAAAGAAACGCCAGCAAGAAAAAGTTAAAAACCAAACACAACGCACTTCGTATTGCGCTGCCAAATGCGACGACTCCGACCGCTGCCAATGCGGCTGGTCCCGCAATCATTGCGAATATTACGAGTTCAGGGGTCAGTTTCAAGGAGCCGCCTCTTTGCTTGGAACAACTTCAGCAATTCTGCGCGGTGAATTAACCATATTCACACTTCTTGATTGGAATTGAGGCTGAGTCTTCTTGTTCTGGTTTCGGATCGCGGCCCAAACAACGAACAGAATTCCATAACAGACAAATCCGGTCATCCAACCTGCCATTGAGCCATAAACTCTCGAAGCAAAAATCCAGGTAGCTGTGATCATTAAGTTGACGACTGCCAAAGGAAGCAGGAATTTCCAACCAAGATTCATCAGCTGGTCATAGCGAAGTCTAGGGAAGGAAGCTCGAATCCATATATAGATTGTCAACCCGATGGCACCCTTAGTGAGCATGACAAGCACACCGACCAGATACATATTTTCAAAGCGAGCTAAAAACTCGAAGCGAAGCGGTAAGTGGTAACCGCCCAAAAACACCGTAGCGAAGATCATGCTGAACGTGAACATTGCCATGTACTCCGCCATCATGAACAGCCCCCAGCGCTTGGTGCTGTACTCCGTGTGATATCCCGCCACAAGTTCATTTTCTGCTTCTGGCAGGTCGAAAGGTGGCCGATTAGTCTCGGCAATCATACAAATTCCAAAGATAATTGCTGAAATGAATCCCATTGGCGTAAAGATGTTCCAATTGGGAATAAAGTCAACTACTCCATAAAGGGGAGCATCCTGAGATTTCACAATGTCCGTCATCTTCAGCGAACCTGAATTCATTACCATTGCGCCAAGGGCTACACCCATTGCAAGCTCATAGGAAATCAACTGGGCTGAGGCTCGAAGACCACCCATAAGGGAGTATTTATTGTTCGAGCTATATCCCGCCAAAACAGTTGAATAGGCACCCAGCGATGAAATAGCGAGGATAACCAACATTCCGACATTGACATCGGCTACCGGAGTAAATCGAATATCACCGCCAAACGGAATCGTGCAGCCAAGAGTGAGCGCAACAAATAATGCAATCAAAGGAGCCAAGATGAACAAGAACCGATCTGTCTTGTCCGGCATGATGTCTTCCTTAAGGAAGAGCTTTAATCCGTCCGCGATTGATTGCGCGAGACCAAATAACTTAAATTTCTTCCCTTTTAGGAAGCCAGGAATCATTTTGCTGGTGCGCGAAAAAGTAATGTTTCCGGTTCGGTTTGGACCAATTCGATCCTGCATCCAAGAAAGCAACCGTCGCTCGTACCAAATGATGACCGGGATCGGAGCAAAGATCGGAATGATTGCCAAAATCGCCCGCCCAATTGCTGAGAGAACATCTTGTATTGTGGGGTGTAGGCTGTGTAACCAGTCCATTGGCAGTCCCAAAGAATTTACCTGAGTTGAGGTCGCCGATGCACTTCCTTCCAGCGTTCTATAGGATGATTGCTAGAATAAGGGACAATTAATGAAAATCACGACTCTGCTCCATGGCGTTGATCCGCTAGTCTTTCGAAAGACCGTTTTTCGCGCCGTTCTTAAGATGTTTCTTCCCCTTATGCTGATGCTTTTGGTTCTCACAATCCTTTTGGAGTTCGCGGCGGGAACCGGCCTTCGAAACTTTGCAATTCTATATACAGTCGTTCTGTTCTTACTTCTTCCGTTCTTAATTGCTCGATCGTCGTCGAAGCCAAAGGCAATTATTCAAAATAACAAGATAGTATTTTCCCGGAAGCGATTGATTGAATTTGATGAGGAAGGAATGATGATTCGGTTTGATTCCGGGAGTTACTCTTTCACGAAGTGGACCGACTTGGAGGAAGCCAAGTACCAAGATGGTTTGGTGACTTTGCATCTTTCTAAATTGTATGTACACCTAATTCCCGACTCCGCCTGGCCGTCAACTGTCGAACGTGACCAGTTCCTGACGCTACTTCGATCAAAATCGCTAATCAAATAATCACAACCATTTTCTGAAATTCTTGTATTATCAATAAATGAAGAAGTCGGCTGCAGTACCCGCATCCTTTTGCGCGTCGGTTGCGGCACTAATTTTGTCGGGATGTTCAAGCCCAGTTTCTGTCCGGAGATGCGTCGATCCATCGGGAACGGTCTTGCCCGATACTGCTTGCACGAGCCCAGTTACCGCTGCTACCTATAAGGGCGGACGATATGCACGAGTCCGAACGGAAACCGGAAGCGTTTGCTTTGACACAACCACGAATAAGCCAGTCGACAACGCCCTCTGTACTTCTTCTTCCGGCTACTATCCAGGCTATTATCATGGTGGTATGTTCTATCGAAGCATGGGTTGGGGATATGGCGGCTCAATGAACAATGGACGGATGCGCAACTTTTCATCGACACCACCTGCAGGGCATGACATAAAGTCGTCGAATGGAAGCACTATTT
>Ga0194055_10001599_pt1 | contig 18448 bp, 18 predicted proteins | sample SepL449m_MetaG_FD_155482 | JGI IMG/M metagenome (GOLD analysis project Ga0194055, IMG submission 155482) | Anoxic zone freshwater microbial communities from boreal shield lake in IISD Experimental Lakes Area, Ontario, Canada - Sep2016-L442-9m | ecosystem: Environmental > Aquatic > Freshwater >...
GTGGGGAGTGTGCGCCAGTACGCAACTGCAGCGTCCCAATCGGCACCAGTCGGGGCGTACTTGCGATCCTTGAGGTAGTCGAAGGTGATTTCGTCGGGAGCAATGAGGCCAGCTTTGGCACCAGCTTCGATCGACATGTTGCACACCGTCATACGGCCTTCCATCGACAGCGAACGGATTGCTTCGCCGCGATATTCGATGACCGAACCGATACCGCCGCCAGTACCGATACGACCGATGATGGCCAGCACGAGATCTTTGGCGGTGACGCCGTCGGGAAGTGCACCGTTCACGTTGACGGCCATGGTTGATGCCGGATGCTGGGGGAGAGTCTGAGTGGCCATGACGTGTTCGACTTCAGAAGTACCGATGCCGAAGGCCAGCGCGCCGAACGCGCCGTGCGTAGCGGTGTGGCTGTCACCGCACACGATGGTCATGCCGGGCATGGTCAGGCCTTGTTCTGGTCCGATCACATGCACGATGCCTTGACCGGGAGTACCCATGGCGTGTTCGACAATGCCGAACTCGGCGGTGTTGGCCCGCAACACATCGACCTGCTTGCGCGAGATGGGATCGGCGATGGGCTGATCGATATCGGAAGTGGGGACGTTGTGATCCTCGGTGGCAACGGTGAGTTCAGGTCGGCGGACGGTTCGGTCGTGGATGCGCAAACCATCAAACGCTTGTGGCGAGGTCACTTCGTGCACGAGGTGGAGATCGATGTAGAGCACGTCGGGTTCGCCGTCGGCGCGATGTACGACGTGATCGTCCCAAAGTTTTTGCGACAGGGTTCTCGGGGCCATGTTCTGCTCCTGTTCGAGAGGTTGGCCGGTACTGACAATGGCGTGAGTTCCGGACGGCGCCTTTTGCGTCTCATATAATGGGACGCTAATCTTGCTCCGTGGGAAACACTATAGGTGGTGTGGGTGTTTTAGACAAGGCGGTTGACGTGCTCAACGCGCTCGAAGTCCGCTCGTTGTCGCTGTCGGAACTCGTCGGGGTGACGGGACTGCCTCGGGCGACTGCTCATCGTCTTGCGACGGCGCTTGAACGCCATGGTCTTGTTCGGCGCGACGTCGATGGTCGATTCATGCTCGGGACCCGATTGCTTTCTCTGGGACAGGCGGCGGCGGACGCATGGCCCCTCGCTACTGCGGCGGCATCTGCCCTTGCGATTCTGCGAGATGAAACTGGTGAGAGCGTGCAGCTGTTTGTTCGCGACGGCGAGGAGCGTGTGTGTATTGCTGCTTTGCAGTCGCTGCACGGATTACGCACGATCGTGCCATTGGGTGCCCGACTTCCACTCTCTGCAGGATCAGCAGCTCGTGTCTTGACGAGTGCCGATCAAACGGCAGGGGAGTGGATCGAGAGTGTGGGCGAGCGCGAGGCCGGGGTGGCGTCTGTTTCCGCTCCGGTGCGAGACGCGTCGGGTCGAGTGGTCGCTGCGGTGAGTGTGTCGGGGCCGATTGAGAGAACTTCTCGACAGCCAGGTAAGCGGTACGGTTCCTTTGTGGTCCGTGCAGCGAGAGAGATCGAATCAGAAGCTGGTTTGCGGGGCGTCGACGCGTGACCGAACGGCCACTTGCAGCCATCGATATCGGTACCAATTCGTTCCACATGGTCGTCGCGCGAGTAGGCGAAGTTTCGGTCGCGGGCGAGTTCATTGGCCCTGCATTTGAAGTGATTGCTCGGGAGAAGGAAATGGTTCGCCTGGGCTCGAGTTCAGGCGACATGAAGGAACTCTCTGACGATGCAATAGAGCGCGGTGTGTTGGCGCTGCGACGTCTGGTCAAGATCGCGGCCATTCACGACGCCGATGTCGTGGCAGTGGCGACGAGCGCGGTGCGCGAGGCTGAGAACGCCGATGTCTTCATCGAACGATCGCTCAATGAAGCAGGGGTTGTTGTCGACGTCATTGCTGGTGTGGAAGAGGCGCGGCTCATCCACATTGGAGTTCTCCAAGCCGTCCCGGTTTTCGATCAGCGCTTAGTCGTGATCGATATTGGTGGCGGAAGTACCGAGATTCTTGTAGGCGAACAAGGTGAGACCCTCGTTGCCGGCAGTTTGAAACTTGGCGCAATTCGATTGACCCGTCGTTTCTTCCGCGGAGAACGACTTCATCCCGGGGCAGTGGAATCTTGCCGCCGTCATGTCCGTTCGCTGCTTTCGCCGATGGTGCGTGAGGTCGAGCGATTCGGTTTCGGGGTTGCCATTGCGTCGTCGGGAACAGCGGAAACGGTTGCGTCGCTTGTGAATTCTCAGCGGGGTCACGCTGTTCCTCGAACATTCAATAACTTCACGATGAGTCGCGACGAGATACAAGCCGCGGTGCGGGCGCTCATTGCCGCAAGTTCTGTTGAGGAGCGCAAGGCGCTTGCCGGGATGGACCCCAGTAGGGCGGACATCATCCTGGCGGGGGCGATCATCCTGGAGCAGGCCGTCGAAGAACTCGGGATCGATGAAATCATCATTTCGGACAACGCGCTTCGAGAAGGGGTGCTTCTTGATGCGCTTTCGAGGCGCCGAGGCGCCACCTTGCATCATCTTCGGGATTTGCGGCGGCGAAGCGTTCTACACCTTGCGGAATCCATGGATGACGACGTTGCCCATTCGATTCGTGCGGCGGGCTTCGCTCTCGATCTCTTCGATGCAACTGCATCGCTGCACGGGCTCGGAGACGATTCACGGGAATTGCTCGAGGCAGGCGCCCTGCTTGCCAACGTGGGACTCTCTATCTCACATTCTGAGCATCACAAGCACAGCTATTACGTGATTCGTCATTCTGATTGTTTGGCCGGGTTTACCGACCACGAGATCGAATTGATTGCGCAAATTGCCCGATATCACCGAAAGAGCGCCCCAAAGGTGAAGCACACGGAGTATGCGCGCTTGCGTTTGGAGGACCAAGACCGAGTTCGGATCCTTGCAGGGCTTCTTCGCGTAGGGATTGCACTTGATCGCTCACATAAGGGTCGCGTTCAACAGATCACAGTTTCTGTCGGGGCTGATGATGAGCCCGTTTCTATTCTCGTGAAACATCTGGACGATGTCGATGTTGATCTCGAGATTCAGACTGCTGAAGATCGCAAAGGCTTACTTGAATTCGTTCTTGATCGACGCGTGGTCTTTTCCTTGTGAATCGAAGGAACTGCGGTTCTCGCTTCTCTGACGAACCGTGTTCATCAGTAATCTAGGGAGTGGACGGTCCGGTCGATCTGGTTCGTGACGCAACGTCACTGCATGCGGCGAGAAGTGCATCACTGAATCGTTCCGGCCTGGTGGCACAGAAATCATGACGGCCATCTACCTCAATGACGGTGGAATGGGCAATGGCATCGGCGAGTTGTCGTTGCCGATGCGGCAAAACTGTTTCATCGCGCGTGGTGAGAACGACAGCGGTCGGGACGTTGACCGAACTTATCCAGCTGGTTGCATCGTACGAAGCGACTTCGTGTCCTGATTCGAGCATGGTCCGCAAATCATTAAGACGCGCTTGCTCGCGAGCCCAGTTACCGAGAGGTGTCGTATCGTATTTCGATACCAGCACGCGTTCCGAGACACGTCGGTTGACTGAAGGCGGCGCAAGCCGGGTAGCGAGCGACAGACCAGAAACAACACCATTGAGTGCGCGTTCGCCGCGTCGTTCGCTAAATCGTGCCGCTGTTGCGCACAGTACGAGACCTTCGACCATCTTGGGGTGTCGACGCCACAATAACTGAGCGATTGGACCTCCCATTGAATAGCCAACCGCAATTGCACGCTCAATGTTCAGCGCTTCGAGGAGTGCTGCAGTGTCATCGGCGCAGTCTTCGAGTCGAAAACGACGGCGACTACGAATACCGCGGCCGTGACCGCGATGATCGAGGGCGACAACATTGAACTCTTGGTGAAGACCTTCGTATGCGCCGAACCAGTTGAGGGCCGAGTTTGCTGTCCAGCCGTGAAGAAGGAGAAGCGTTGGAGCACCCGGGGGCCCGGGGGCTTCTCGTATCCAAGTTGTTCCTCGACCCGGAAGCTCGAATGCACGACCGTCAGGCAGGCCTGGCGTCAAAAACGGCGTGGACCCTGGGAGTGAAGGTGACATGTGCGATTGTCGTCAGGCTTCGATGCTGACGATCTCAACCTTGAGGACGCCACCGGGGGCTTCAAAGTCGACGACGTCGCCCACCTTGTTTCCCATGAGGGCCTGTCCCAAAGGTGAGCCTGGGGTGAGGACTTCAAGTTCCGCGCGTTCTTCGACGGAGCCGACCAGAAGGCGCTCAACCTCGTCGTCACCTTCGTAGCGAATGCCGACGACTACGCCTGAAACCACGGCAGAGCCATCGGCTGCTTCGACGATTTCGGCATCGAGGAGGAGTGCCTCGAGTTGGCGGATTCGGGCTTCCATCTTGCCCTGTTCCTCTCTCGCGGCGTGGTAGTCGCCGTTCTCAGAGAGATCGCCCATTTCACGGGCAGTCTGAATTTTGCGGGCAATATCGACTCGACCGTGGGTCGTGTGCTGCTCGTGTTCAGCGCTCAACCGGTCGTAGGTCTGTTGGGTGAATCGGTGTACGACAGCCATGTCGCTAGCGTACCGGCCCTTCGTGGAACTCGCCTAGGGCGGCGGGAGGGGGTCGGACTAGGGTGATGAGCCATGTCCACACCGAGCCCACACCGTTCGTGCTCCATCGTGATCATTCGCTAGCGCACACCGAGTTCGGTGTGCGCCCTCGGCCGTCCACCCCGGTGGGCGGCTTTCTCGTTCCAGCACAGGGCCTGTCTCTTTCCCGGCATTGCACTCTTCAGCACAGCAACCAATCGGAGTCATCGTGAGTCACAGAATCGGAGTTATCCCCGGAGACGGGATTGGGCACGAGGTCATTCCCGTCGCCCTCAAGGTCATCGGTGCTGCGGGCGTCGAGCTCGACTGTGTTGACTACGACCTTGGTGGTGCTCGCTACCTGCGTGACGGCGTCGTTCTTGACGATTCAACGGTTGAAGAATGGCGCGGACTCGATGCTCTTTTGCTCGGTGCAGTCGGGACGCCAGATGTTCCGCCAGGTGTCATCGAGCGTGGCCTTCTTCTCAAGATGCGTTTTGATCTCGACCTCTATATCAATCAGCGTCCGTTCATTGCCCCCGACGGGTCACATGATTTCATCGTGATCCGCGAGAACACTGAAGGCACCTACGCGGGCGAAGGTGGCTTCCTTCGCAAAAACACGCCGTTCGAAGTCGCGACGCAGGGTTCGGTAAATACCCGGCACGGCGTTGAACGTTGTGTTCGCTATGCCTTCGAACTTGCACGCAGCCGTGATCGCAAGCACCTCACTCTCGTTCATAAGACCAATGTCCTGACGTTTGCTGGCGATCTCTGGGAGCGCACCTTCAATGAAGTTGCCGCGGAATTCCCCGATGTTTCGACGGCTTACAATCATGTCGATGCTGCTTGCATCTACTTCGTTGAAGATCCGAAGCGATACGACGTCATTGTCACCGACAACCTGTTCGGCGACATCCTCACCGATCTCGGTGGAGCGGTCTCCGGTGGGATTGGGTTTGCCTCGTCGGGCAATCTCAATCCAGATCGAACGAGCCCTTCGATGTTTGAACCAGTTCATGGTTCAGCTCCAGATATTGCTGGGCAAAACAAAGCCAATCCCGTCGCTGCGATTCTCTCAGCGGCGATGATGCTCGAGTTCCTTGGTGAAGAAGCGGCAGCAACGGCAATCCGCAATGCGTGTTCCGATACCGCCACCCTCACCGGTTCAACCACCGAAATCGGCGACATTGTCGTCGCTCGTCTCTGAGAGGCAATGCAATGCCAATTACACCTACTAATAAGATTTGGATGAACGGAACGCTCGTCGATTGGGACGACGCGAAGATCCACGTTCTTACGCACACCCTTCATTACGGGATGGGCGTCTTCGAAGGAATCCGCGCGTATGAAACCCCAAAGGGTCCTGCGGTGTTCCGGCTTACCGAACACATTGAGCGCTTACACAATTCAGCGAAGATCCTCGGCATGGACATGCCCTATGGCGTCGATGAGTTGGTCCAGGCCACGAAGGACGTCGTCAAAGCATCGGGACTTCCTTCTGCTTACATCCGTCCGATCGCCTATTACGGCTACGGCGAAATGGGACTGAACACGCTCCCGTGCTCGGTCGATGTTTCGATTGCTTGCTGGCCATGGGGCGCGTACCTCGGTGAAGATGCGCTCACGAAGGGGATCAGCACGAAGATTTCTTCGTGGACCCGTCACGATCACAACACCATGCCGCCGGCTTCGAAAACCACGGGCAACTACGTGAACTCTTCGCTGGCCAAAGTCGAAGCGCTCCGAGGTGGATACGACGAAGCGATCATGCTTAACCCGCAGGGTTTCGTCAGCGAATGCACGGGCGAAAATATTTTCGTTGCGCGCGACGGCGTCTTGGTGACGCCGCCGATTGCGGCAGGCGCGCTCGAAGGAATCACTCAAGACAGCGTGATGACGATTGGTCGAGACCTTGGTTATGAGTTCCGCGTCGATTACCTGACGCGCTCTGACCTCTATGTCGCCGAAGAGATCTTTCTGTGTGGAACCGCTGCTGAGGTTTCGGCTGTGAATTCAGTCGATAATCGCGATATCCCGTGCCCCGGTCCGATGACGTCTGTCATCGCTGCTGAATATGGACGCGTTGTGCGCGGTCAGGTTCCCCGTTACGAGGACTGGTTGGAGTATGTCCACTAACAACGGCGCCAAATCTGAGCTCTCATCGCTTCCATCCTCGGTCGAAATTTTCGATACGACTTTGCGCGATGGCGCCCAGTTCGAAGGCATCTCACTCACCGTTGAAGACAAGCTTCGCGTTGCCGAGCAGCTCGATTGGCTTGGCGTTCGCTGGATCGAAGGGGGCTACCCCCAGGCCAATCCGAAAGACGAGGAGTTCTTCCAGCGCGCCCCGCTTGAGCTCAAGCTCACAAATGCCGAACTCGTGGCATTCGGTTCCACACGCAGGCCCGCAGGGAAGGTCGATGTTGACCCAACCTTGGCGGCTCTCGTTGGTGCCGGAACTTCGACAGTTTGCATCGTGGGTAAGAGTTGGGATTTCCATGTCACCGAGGCCTTACGAACGACGCTCGATGAAGGCATTGCGATGGTTGCCGAATCGGTTGCTTTTTTAAAGGCCGAAGGATTGCGCGTTTTTTTTGATGCTGAACATTTCTTCGATGGTTACAAAGCCAATCCTGAATTCGCGCTTCGAGTTCTCGAGGCAGCCATGGTCAACGGCGCCGATTGTGTGGTGTTATGCGATACCAACGGGGGGTCACTCCCGCACGAGGTTCAGCGCGTCACCGCCGAAGTCGTTTCTTTTGTTGGCGGCGCAACGGGCGTGGGCATTCACACTCAAAATGATTCTGGCTGCGCTGTAGCAAATTCTGTAGCGGCGGTTGTTGGTGGAGCTACACAGGTGCAGGGCACCATCAACGGCTACGGCGAGCGCACGGGCAATGCAAACCTCATGACCGTCATTCCCGACCTCACGCTCAAACTCGGAGTGGCGACACTGCCTGAGGGGCACCTCGATCGACTCACCGTTGTGAGTCACCGCGTTGCGGAACTCGTCAACCTCCCGCCGCATCCCTCTGACCCATATGTTGGACAGTCTGCCTTTGCGCACAAGGGTGGCTTGCATACTTCGGCGCTAGGCCGCGCGGGCGGAGCGACCTACGAACACATCGATCCGGCAATTGTGGGCAACCACACTCGGGTACTCGTATCTGACCTCGGCGGGCGCGCTGGCATGGCCATGAAAGCCGACGAATTTGGCGTCGAACTTGACGATAAGTCCGTTGCCAAGTTGTCTGACGACCTGAAGCAACTCGAGTCGGAAGGCTGGTTGTTTGAATCGGCCGACGCGTCTCTTGAACTTCGTATGCGCCGAGCCGCTGGTTGGGAACAAGCATTTTTCGAGGTTGAGGAATATCGAGTTTCGAGTTCACACCGCGAAGGTGCTGCCACAACTGGCGGTGCCCTCGAGGTCACGACCGAAGCAACGGTCATACTCTGGATTGACGGCAAACGAGTCACCGCCGATGGTGAGGGGAATGGCCCCGTCAATGCACTCGATGCCGCAGTTCGTCGAGCGCTCAACGGACCGTTCCCTGCGCTTGAACGAATTCATCTGACCGATTTCAAGGTTCGCGTCGTCGATGGTGGCGCTGCGACCGGAGCGGTGGTGCGCGTGCTCATCGATTCCACCAATGGCGACCGCGTCTGGACGACCGTAGGAGTCGATAGCAACGTGATTGAGGCCTCATGGCAGGCGCTCATGGACTCCATTCAGTTTGGTTTGGTCCACGCTGACGATCTTGCCGGGTAGATTCACTCTCAATGGCTGCTCCTGATTACGTCCCCGTACCCGTCGACGATCCTGCCCGGGTGTATCAGTCACCTCCGTGGCGCCCCGAGTCATGGATGGCCGATCGACCGGCAGAAATTGTGGGCCGTCAGCCTCTTGGTCCGCGATTGGGAGATCCAGGGCCCGACCAAGGTTTTGCGATCCGTCTCGCCCGCCAGGTCTGCGGCCGTCTGGTGCTTACGTCGGGCGAATCCGAAGCAGACGCGCTTTCGGGCACTGTTGCGATCGCGATGCGTCGTTCGGCGATGTTCGGCCGAGCGCCTTCGATCCACGACATCACTGTGGCACTCACGCTCTGGGGCTACCTCTCGGAAGCACCTGTTGAACTTGTCGCTCTTCGTACGCAGGTGTTCGCGGCAGTTGCACACAGTCACCACTACACGGAGCGACGCGCCATCGTCGATGCTGTCCCTGAAGAGATGCTCCGGCTTGACCCGGCATCGGTCACGACCCTTGTGTGCAACGAACCGTCGCGCATCCTTGCGATGGCCAACGCCGCTTTGGCTGGTCAGTCGCACGACGACCACGCCTGAGGGCGGCTATTCGCCGAGAGCGAATCGGCCTGGAGTTGAACTCGTGAGGCGGTTTAGGGCTTTGCCGTTGTAGCGGTGGTGATTGACCCGACCGTGGGAGTGGTCGCGAAGATGTCGATTGGGGTTCCAGCAGGTATCGCGCTAGCGATCTTGATCACAACATCGTTGGGAATACGCACACAACCGTTTGATGACTTGGTGCGAACGAGTTCGGGTTGATTGGTCCCGTGAAACGCCACCTGTGGGAGCCCATTGTCGAACGTATCGAGGACTTCGCTGTATCCATTCGTAGGAAGGATCCATGCGCCGTAGACCCCGGTATCGGAGGAATTCTTGATTTTTTCCGTTACGAAGAAACGCCCAACGGGAGTTGGTGTTGAGTCTTTGCCAATGACGACATCGGTTTCAACGAAGACAGATGCACCTTGGAAGACCTTCAAGTGGAAGGTCGAAAGATCGAGTTCCATATGAAAGTCGGTGGCCGCAATGGTGACGTCTTCGGCTTTGATCCATCCGGTGGTGTGATTTGGACGAGCGGTGATGAGCACCTTCATCCAGTCGCCTTGGTTCTCGAGCACATCGACCACCAAAGGGTTCTTGTAATAAGTGGGGTTCGTGAACTCGTAACCGTCAGTGGTTTTCTTCACAGCGGCGGAGTTGAGACCATTGCGGGGAATGGCGGCAACGGTGGCCTTCACGGTGGTGGTGGTTGAAGTACTCGAAGGCGGTGTTGTTACGACACTCTTGGGAAGTTCGCTGTACACGGTGAGTTTCGAGCCCTTGGCGGTTGCGTAGGTCGTCTGATACGGCACAACCGCGGTTGAAGCCGTTGACTCCGAAGTGGAGGTATCTGATGACGCCGTCTTCCCGTCTGAGCATGCGGCCACGCCCAAAACGAGTGCAAGTGAAATCGCGGCAGCAGCGATTGGGCGGAAGTGACCTAAACGGCGTGGGGAGTTCATGTAGTGCCTGCTGGGAGGTTCAGTCGTTGAGCCCGATTGGCTCAGATCGCCCAGATCAGTTGGCTGAACGGGGGAATGAAGGCCTGACGGTACCATCGACCCTGTGAACACCCCAGTCGCCCGAGTCCGCTTTGCTCCCTCGCCTACGGGCTACCTCCATATCGGTGGGGCCAGAACCGCCCTCTTCAACTGGTTGTTCGCACGGCAACAAGGTGGCGAGTTTGTGCTTCGCATCGAAGACACCGATGCTGAACGCTCGCGACCAGAACTCATCGACGTCATTTTTCGGTCTCTGGAATGGTTGGGTCTCGACTGGGATGGCACTCCCGTGCATCAGTCCGAGCGCGGGGCTATGCATCTCGCTGCAGTCGAGACACTTCTGGCGAATGGCTCGGCCTACTGGTGTTCGTGTTCCTCCGATGAGGTCAAAGCCCGTGCGGAAGCTCGTGGCGGCACTCCCGGCTACGACGGATTTTGTCGTGAACGGGGATTAGGCCTAGGCGAAAGTCACGTTGTTCGTTTTCGGGTTCCTGACACTGGCATCACCTCCTTCGACGACCTCATTCGCGGCACGGTCAGTTTCGAAAACGCCGTACTTGAAGACTTTGTCATTCTCCGGTCGAACGGAACGCCGATGTTCCATCTGGCGAACGCAGTTGATGATGCCGATCAAGGAATTACTCACGTCATTCGCGGCGAAGACCTCATCAATGTCACACCCAAGGTTCTTCTGCTCCGTCAAGCACTTTCAACTCCTGGCGAACTGATTTTCGCTCATCTTCCGCTCATCGTGAATGAAAAACGTCAGAAGCTTTCGAAGCGACGCGACGATGTTTCGGTAGGTGATTACATCGATCGCGGCTATTTGTCAGAGGCGATGGTGAATTACCTCGCCACGCTGGGGTGGGGGCCACCTGATGACATCGAAATTCGTCCGCTTGCCGAAATTGTCGACTTGTTCCGCATCACCGATGTGAATAATTCCGGTGCCTTCTTTGATGTCAAGAAATTGCAGCATTTCAATGGCGAATACATTCGCAATCTGTCGGTTCCGCAATTCGTCAGTCGCTCAACTCGATGGTTGTACGAAGACACTCCTTGGAAAGCAGATCGATTCGATATCTCCACCTTCGAAGTCCTTGCTCCACTTGTGCAAGAACGCGTGAAATTGCTTTCAGAAGTGCCCGGTTATGTCGATTTCATTTTCAGTCCCGACCCCGTTATCGATGACGACTCTTGGCAGAAGGTGATGGTGAAGGGTGCCGATCTGGCGGCGGCAGTGCTTGACCATGCTGTGGCTCAATTCGAGGAGTGCGAGTGGAACGCCGCATCTCTTGAAGCGGCACTTTTCTCGTATGCCGAAAAGCACGAAATTTCGAAGGGCAAAGTGCAAGCCCCTGTGCGAGTTTCGGTGACTGGTCGCAGTATTGGTCCACCGCTGTTCGAATCGCTTGAAGTTCTTGGTCGGGACGAAACGCTTCGCCGTCTTTCATCAGCGAAGGTTCTCCTGCAGGGCTGACATGTTCTTTGGACTGCGTTGGGTGATACGTATCGCCCTCGGACTGCTCACAGTCGTGGTTCTCTATGTTGGAATCACGTTCGCGCAGGTGTGGTGGGCGGCGCGGCAGAATGACACATCGCACGCTTCGGCGATCGTTGTCATGGGTGCCGCTCAGTGGAATGGTTCGCCGTCGCCGGTACTGAAAGGTCGACTCGATCACGCTGCCGAGCTCTACCAAAAAGGCGTCGCTCCAGTGGTGATCGTCGCAGGCGGAAAGCAAGCGGGCGACAAGGTCACACAAGGTCTGGTGAGCTTCGAATACTTACGGTCGAAGGGAATCCCCGAAGGGGCGATCAAGATTGAAGTGGACGGAACAGATAGCTACGAGGAACTCTCTTCGTCGGCATTCATCATGAGACAAGCCGGATTACCTCACGACGTGGTGATCGTGACCGATCCGTATCATTCATTTCGGGCCACTGACATTGCTGATGAGGTTGGACTTGCCGCTCATGTCTCACCGACCAAGGGCCGGTCAACGTTCAGTGATTATGTGCGCGAAACAGGCGCAGTCGCTATCGGCCGCATCATCAATTACCGCCGTTTGGCTGCGTGGCACTGACTCCGGCTCGGGTACCGGCCGTGGTTTGGTGTCACCCCCGTTCCAGCCGGTAACGTTCGCTCGCCCTTCGGGGGTGGTGTAATTGGTAACACGAGTGGTTCTGGTCCATTTGTTGGGGGTTCGAGTCCTCCCCCCCGAGCTTTGAAGATCGGGCGCCGATATTGTCGGCGCCCGTTTCGCGTGTTGTCCCGCCCGTAGGCTGAGCGCGTGACGACTCTTGGATCTCTTTGTGTCTATTGCGGCTCGAAATCCGGCAGCGACCCGCGACACGAGGCTGTTGCTGTTGAGTTAGGTCGACTCATCGCTCAGGCTGGTGTTCGCCTGGTTTACGGCGGTGGGTCGGTTGGATTAATGGGAGCGATCGCCGATTCTGTGTTGGCCAACGGGGGGGACGTCTTCGGGGTGATGCCGAAAGGGCTCTTCACTTCGGAAATCGGTCATCCCGGTCTGACCGAACTTGTTGAGGTCGGTTCTATGCACGAGCGCAAAGCACTGATGGCGGCTGAGGCCGATGCCTTCGTTGCTTTGCCGGGCGGATTGGGAACACTTGAAGAGCTGGCAGAGATCGCTACATGGTCACAGCTGGGTATTCACGCCAAACCGGTCGGTGTGCTTGATGTTGACGGGTTCTGGGAGCCACTGCTCGTGTTTCTCGCCAGCGCCGCCGACGCCGGATTTATTCGGCCCCAGCATCGAGACATCATTTTGCGCATTACCGCTGTCGAAGATGTGATCCCAGCCCTGGCGGCGGCGGCCGTGCCGCCGTCTGCGCCGCTGCTTGGTATCGAAGAGTCCTGACCCGATGCGGTCCTGGCTGCGTTGACGCGAGACAATTGAGACATGGAACAGGTCGACATCGCCGTTATCGGCGCCGGTCCCGCAGGCTCGTCTGCCGCGGCATGGGCGGCGCGTGGCGGGGCTTCGGTCGCTCTGTTTGAAAAGGCAACGCAGGGTCGCGAGAAATCCTGCGGCGATGGCCTGACGCCGCGAGCGGTCACAGAATGCCGCCGTCTGGGTATTGATCTCGATCGGTTCCACCGCATCGATGGACTGCGTGTTCAGGCGGGTAGCAAAGTTCGCGAAGTGTTGTGGCCCGACGGAGCATTTCCTCCGGTTGGCGCAGTTGCTCCGCGCGCTGAGTTCGACGCAATGGTGATGCAAGCAGCGATTGATTCGGGTGCAGACTTTCGCGAGAACTCGCCGGCCGAACTCTGGATCGAAGACGGCCGTGTCTTGGGTGTCATTTGCCATGGTGAAAAGGTGCGTGCTCACTTGACCGTGATCGCTTCTGGTGCTGGTTCACCGGCAGCGCGCGCTGTCGGAGCCGCACGTGTTGCATCGTCACCATTCGGTTTAGCTATTCGTGGCTACATCTCCTCGACCCGCGCCGATGATCGACACATGGAGGCATGCCTCACCGTCAAGGGCCCCGACGGTTCCATCGTCCCCGGCTACGGATGGGTGTTTCCCGCCGGCAACGGCATCGTCAACATCGGTGTTGGTGCGTTATCGACGATGAAGAACTTTTCTGATCTCAATCTCAACACGATGCTCGAGGCGTACACCGCTCAAGTGCGCGACTCGTGGGGTCTTGGCGAGTTCATCGCTCGTCCAAAAGCGTGGCGTCTTCCGATGCACGTTGAGCACCGCGGCGGCCCTGGTTGGGTAGTTGTTGGCGATGCAGCTGGTCTCGTGAATCCCTTTAATGGGGAAGGCATCGACTACGCGCTCGAATCTGGTCGTCATATCGCGGAATGTTTCCTGGCCGAACCCGGAACTGCCTGGGCCTCCTACCAAGCGATCGTGCGCAAGGAGTACGACCCGTTCTTTGCCACCGCCCGTCGCTTCGCGTGGCTTATCGGCCGTCCGAAACTCCTGCAGTTCCTTCTCGGTATTGCGTTGTCGACCAATTTCACGATGAAACTCGTCCTCGACATCATGGCGAATCTGGTCGATATGGAGCACCCCGGTTTGGCAGGCCGTTCGCTCACGATCGGGGGCAAGGTGCTTTCATTGGCCGACCCGCTTCTTGTTCGTTCACCGAAAAAGCGTGGGAAACGACCAACAACTCCTGTCGGGTAGGTTCAGGAGTCCCATACGGGGATGAACGGGGGAGTCGGTCATGAGTAATTCGCCAGTCGCCATTGTCACGGGTGCGAGTCGAGGAATCGGTCGGGCTGGAGCGCTTGCGCTCGCTGAAGCTGGTTTCGATGTTGTCGTAAGCGCACGCACGGTGCGCGAAGGCGAAGGCGTTGCCGAACCGAACTCGGTTCGTGAAGAAACCACGCTTGCAGTGCCGGGAAGTCTTGAGCGCACCGCACAGGAAATTGAAGAGCGCGGTCAGCGAGCTCTCATCGTCCCCATGGATCTGATCGATGTCGCGTCGCTTAAGGCGTTGCCCGCGACGGTTATGGCTGAATGGGGTCGAATCGACGTGTTGTTCAACAACGCGATCTTCCGCGGCGTCGGAACTCTTGATCGAATTGCCGATCTCACCATTGAGTCGATGACCAATCTTCTTGCCGGAAACTTCATGAATCAGATTCTGCTTATCCAAGAAGTGATACCTCACATGCTCGCCGCTGGCGGAGGCACCATTATCGACATGGTGTCGGGTTCTGCCCGACTTGATCCTGCTGGTCCTCCCGGAGAAGGCGGATGGGGAATTCTTTACTCCGCATCAAAGGCAGCGTTTGGTCGCGTTGCCGGTGGCGTGAACGCGGAATATCGGGCAAAGGGAATCAAAGCGTTCAATGTTGATCCCGGCAACGTCGTGACTGAAGCTCGCAAAGCGGCGAAGCCAGACGATGAATACAGCTCGGGCTACGGCAGTGAACCGGCTGAAGCCACGGGGAAGGTTGTCGCGTGGTTGGCCTCCGATCCGACCTCAGACAAGTTCCTCGGCAAGTGGATCTTTGCTCCGAAACTTTGTTCCGATCTCGGGCTCCTTCCCGGTTGGACGTTCCAGGCACCGCAATGAACGAACAGGAACGCGCCGATCGACACGAAATCCGAAAGATCGTCGACGATTACGCGCGTCTTGCCGATCGCATCGAGAACGAGGCGCTTGCGGCGTTGTTCGCTCCCGAAGGCGTCCTGCGCATCTTTGAGCGCGGAAATCCTGAACCGGTTCGCCAACGCGTAGGACGCGCCGAGATTGCTGAGGCAATCAAGGGTTTGTCGCGCTATGACGTGACACTTCACATGATTGGGAACCATTACGTCGAACTCAATGGTGACGTCGCTACTGGTGAAAGCTATTGCCGAGCGAGTCACATCCGACCGGTAGAAGGCGGCGATGCCGCGGCCCGCGAGAACTACGTCATGAATATCCGTTATCTCGATGACTTTGTTCGCATGGAAGAGGGATGGCGAATCGCAAAACGTGAACTCCAGGTCGAGTTCGCTGAGGTCGTCCCGATTCTCTGAGATTGCGGGTTAGGCGCCGCGAAGCGATGCGACTGATGACGAAGTTGCCATCTCAAGAGCGAGGTTCGCCAACTCGGCGATTGTGTTCGCGGTACCGGTTGTGTCCTCGTCGGGACGTGTTGCTGTAATGCGGGCCAATGCGCCCTCTGTGATGATCGAGAGCTTGAAGACCGCCAGCACTCGGTAGACATCGATATCGCTGATCGAGCGACCGCTGGAAGCCTCGTAGCGGGCCAGAAGGTGATCTGCTGATGGGAAGCCCGGGTTGAGGCGGTGGGGCTGCGGAGAGCGGCTCCGCCACATGATTTGGCCGGCCTCACCCCAATAGACACTGACCATGCCGAGATCGGTGAGCGGATCGCCGAGTGTGGACATTTCCCAGTCGAGAACCGCGACCATTTGGGAAGGGTCCGCACGACTCCACATCGTGTTGTTGAACGAATAGTCGCCGTGCACAATCGACGCCTCGGTGTGGGCGGGAATCGAACGCTTGAGGCGTTGGGCTACCTCGTCGATAGCGGGAAGCTCACGTTGTTTTGATTTCTCCCACTGTGTGCACCAGCGGTTCACCTGTCGCTCAAGAAATCCTGAGGGTTTGCCGAGCTGTCCGAGGCCTACTGCGTCAAAGTCGACAGCATGCAGGCGAGCAAGCACGTCGATAAGTTCGTTACTCGCTGCAAGTGCTTGCGCTTGGTCGAGATGCGCGACCTGATCGGTGTCGGAGTAGACGATGCCATCAACGAAATCCATTAAATAGAATGGAACTCCGATCACCGATTCGTCCTCGCACATCGCAACGGTGTGCGGCACGGGAACATCGGTGTCGCGTAAACCGGTTTGCACGCGGTATTCGCGGCCCATGTCATTAGCGGTAGCGAGGAACGCGCCATCGGGTGGGCGTCGTAGCACCCAATCGTTAGTGTCGTCTTGTACTCGGAACGTCAGGTTTGAAGAACCGCCCGACAGATGCGAAACCTTGACTGGACCCTGTGCACCCGCGACGTTGGCGGTTATCCATGTGTGTAATGCAGCGGTGGGGACAGCTTCGGCGACCTGCTCGGGGTTCATGTGATGGAAATCGGGGTCATCAGTCGCCGGGCGTCGCGACTCACCACAGTTCGTTGGCGTAGGTATCGGTGCCAACCACGGTGCGGAAGAAGGGTGCCACGAGATGCACATCAGCAAGACCAGCAGCTTCGACTGCATCGGTGTAGGCCTTCATGCGTTTCGTAGCTTTCGTGACATCGCCACGCACAAAAATGACCTGAACGAGCCGTTCGGTGCCGCCCGCTGGCGAGCCAAGGTCCATGGGCTGATCGGCGGCTGGTGTGGCCACTGGCTGCCAAGAAGACACCAGTTCAATGTCGGAATCATTCATGAGATCGGCGTAAATACCGGACTTCTCAATGTCGGCGTGAACGCTCTTCGCATTGTGGCCGTCACGTGCGTCGAAGAACACGTTAAAAATGCCGTCGTACGCGCTGTCGAGAGCAACATCGACCGGAACGCCATCGGCGTCGCGATTTGCCGAGCCAATGAAGTCGAACAGGTTCGTGTGGGTGTGCTTGCGCTCGGGGAATCCGCGGCTATTGGTGTAGAGCCATGTGACGCGCTCGGTGCTCCAGTTGTTCCAGTCGTCGTGGTGTCCGTCTTCGATCCAGTAGATCGCGACATACGAACCTGAATCGGTGGGGTTGGCAACGGCAGTGTCGCCTTCGGGCCAACGAAGATCTTTCAGGCTTCGCGTGGCAACCCAGCGCGAACCTGACATCTGATGCGGGGCCACCATGCAGCCTGCGTAAAAGTGATCTCGCTCGTACCAGCGGTTGTAGGCAGATTCGAAACCAGGGTTGGGGTCAACCATCGTGAGCAACATGGATCCGACCTTCATCGGATAGTCGTGGAGGCCGCCGGGATCGAGTGGGTATGCCATGTTTTCCTTCGCTTTCGAACGCGGGCGAAACGCCCCCTAGTGGGATTGAAACTAGCCGTTTGAAATGGCGTATGACGCGTGGTTAGCGTGCGGCGGCACCGACCACTGACACCCTGTACATGAGGCGACGGCCGGGGAAATCATTGAGTACGCGATGCATCGTTGAGCGGTTGTCCCACATGAGCAGGTCGCCTTCTCGCCAGTGGTGGCGATAGGTGAAGTGTTCCTTGACTGAATGCTGAAAGAGGAACGCCAAGATCGCGTCGCTCTCATCGGGCGGAAGGCCAACGATGTGACGGGTATAGGTCGGGTTGACAAACAGACCCTTGGCGCCAGTTTCCGGATGCACCCGCACTACGGGGTGGGCGGTGCGGCGGTCCTGGGCGATTGCATCGGCATATTGCTGCGGCGAAGCTCCGCCAAAGCGGTAGCGAAGCTCAGTCGTCCGGCTCAGATCGTGAAGAGCAGTGAGGCCGTCAAGATAGAGCTTCATGTTGGGTGACAGCGCGTCGTATGCAGCGGATGTCGAAGCAAACATCGTGTCGCCACCAACCTCGGGCAATGTCTTGGCCTGAGTGAGCGTTCCCATCGGCGGATGAGGAAGAAAGGTTTCGTCGGTATGCCACATCGAGGCGGTGTTTCCCTCGTCAGAATCGAGGACACTGACGTGTTCGAGCCCGGGCCCAAGGTTGGGAAAGAACGCATGGATTTCGATCTCGCCGATGCGGCGACCGAGGGCCATGTGTTGCTCAGGGGTCAGCCCCGGGGCGTGGATGACGAGCACCTGGTTCTGAACCAGTGCGTCATGCACTGCATCGAGGGTCGCGTCGTCGAAATCGGAGGTGAGGTCGAGGCCGGTGATTTCGGCACCGAGCGCAGGGGTCAGTCGGCGGATTTGCATGCAGCGATGTTGACACTTTTCCGGCCCACTCGTAGGTTCGATCCCACGGCGGCTGGGTGGCGGCCCGTGATCTTGGGGGATTGGTTCCATGACAAATCTGTTCAGTTATGCCGGTAAGCGCGTCGTTCTTACGGGAGGCGCTACCGGTATTGGTGCCGCACTCGCTGAACTATTAGG
>Ga0194055_10001600_pt1 | contig 18438 bp, 19 predicted proteins | sample SepL449m_MetaG_FD_155482 | JGI IMG/M metagenome (GOLD analysis project Ga0194055, IMG submission 155482) | Anoxic zone freshwater microbial communities from boreal shield lake in IISD Experimental Lakes Area, Ontario, Canada - Sep2016-L442-9m | ecosystem: Environmental > Aquatic > Freshwater >...
GAAACGGCCCATTGTGAACACGCGCGATGAACCGCACTGCGATCCGCAGAAGTATCGGCGCTTACACGTCATTGTTGGCGATGCCAATATGTCGCAGGTCGCGACGTTCTTGAAGGTCGGGACGACGTCACTCATTTTGTCGCTCATTGAAGATGATGTGCTTGGCGCAGATCTGACTTTGGCCCATCCGGTGTCGGCAATTCGCCAAGTGAGTTACGACCCAACATTGAAACAAACACTGCTCATGGCTGATGGTTCGCGTATGACCGCTATGGACATTCAGTGGGCTCTTTTCCATAAGTCAGTGAGTTATGTGAAGTCGGCTGGTTTTGAGTCTGTTGGTGGCGAAATCGTTGGGCGGCGAATCATTGATCTGTGGGAAGAAGTGTTAACAGGTCTTGAGCAGGACCCGAACAGTGTTGCTGACATGGTCGATTGGATTGCGAAAAAACGCATCGTTGATGGAATGCAATCTCGTCACGGTCTTTCAAACGGTGACTCGCGTCTCAAGGCCATTGATCTGCAGTATCACGATATGAGAGCAGATAAATGCTTAGCAACTCGTGCCGGTTTGCGAACTTTGGTTGAAACGTCTCAAGTCGAAAGAGCTATTCGACACGCACCCGATACGACGCGTGCATATTTTCGCGGCCAGTGTCTTGAGCGGTGGCCTGATCAAGTTGTTTCGGCTAACTGGGACTGTTTAGTTCTTGATGTCGGACGAGGGCCATTGCGCCGAGTTCCCATGATGGAACCTCTCCGGGGCACTAAGGATTTGGTGGGGCAGATTTGTTCAGAAAGCGACACTTTGCTTGAATTGCTCGATCGTTTAGGTGCAGAAAAGTGACTTTGGGTGAAATGACTGCCAAGATCACAGCACTCGTAGAAACCGTCGGTATATTTTCCACACGTACGAAATGTCAAGTTTTCATTGTTACTACGAATCAATTACTGAGAGGGAATGATGGCTGAGAGAGTCCAGAAACAAAAGTCCAACTCTGAGCGCGTATCGGAAGAAGTCGTATCTACAGAAGCTTCCAGCCAACAAGGTGAGAAGTTGAAAGCAGAGCTAGATGACTTGCTTGATGAGATTGATGATGTTTTAGAAAGTAACGCTGAAGATTTCGTGAAGTCGTACATCCAAAAGGGTGGCGAATGAATCGTGGTCGTTCCATTCTTTAGTCTTGAAAATGATCCAGGAAGCAATTTCACATCGTTGCTGCGTAAGGTAGGACTCGACCCGTTTACGTACGCACATTCTGGAGACGTTCAATCGCTCCAGGCGCCACACGGAACAACCGTGCTTGCAGTTCGTTATAACGATGGGGTAGTCATGGCCGGAGATCGCCGAGCAACAATGGGCTCGCGGATTTCAAATCGTGAGATGGAAAAAGTTGTTCCCGCTGATCGTCATAGTGGAGTAGCGATATCTGGCACTGCTGGTATCGCCATGGACATGATCAAGATTTTCCAGCTTCAACTTGAGCATTTTGAAAAGCTTGACGGTCGACCCATCAGTCTTGAAGGTAAGGCCAACCAGCTTTCCCAACTCGTGCGAGCGAATCTCTCGGGTGCGATGCAAGGCCTTGCGGTTGTTCCGATTTTTGCGGGATACGACTTATTGCGAAGTACAGGTCGCCTATGGGACTTTGATATCACTGGTGGTCGCTATGAAGAGCGTGAGTTTGTGGCGACCGGATCTGGTGGTGGACCAGCCTCGACGGTGTTGAAGGTCGGGTTTAGGCCAGGGATGAACGCTGATGATGCGATCAACTTGGCATGTCGAGCTTTGTGGGAAGCAGCCGATGTTGATTCGGCTACGGGCGGTCCGGATGTTCTTCGAAGTATCTACCCAGTTGTTGCGACGATTTCCGCCGATGGTTGGGAGCGTTGCGAAGATAGCGATTTAGCAACACGGTTTGAGACGCTTGTTCAACAGCAACGTTCGCAACGTGAAGGAACAACATCATGAACCAACCTTTCTATGTCGCTCCCGAGCAGTTGATGAAGGATCGCGCGGACTACGCGCGAAAGGGAATTGCACGTGGACGAGCCTTAGTCGCTGTTCAGTACAACGATGGGATCGTTGTCGTTGCTGAGAACACGTCAAATACATTGCGTAAGGTCAGCGAGATTTATGATCGCATCGGTTTTGCGGGTGTTGGCAAATACAACGAATTCGATCAACTCCGTCGTTTTGGTGTTCGTAATGCTGATGTTCGTGGGTACCAGTACTCACGAGATGATGTTGAAGCTCGAAGTCTGGCTAATGAATACGCCCAAATATTGGGTCAAACTTTTACGCACGATGTCAAGCCATATGAAGTCGAGATTTTGTTAGCTGAGGTCGGTGTTGATCAAGCGTCCGATCAGTTATTCCACATCATGTATGACGGAACCCTGATGGACGAGCGTGGGTTAAGCGTGCTTGGTGGTGACGCTGAGTCAATTACCGAACGTTTGCGCAACTCTTGGAAGCCAGATGACGATTTGGCAACAGCGGTGAAGAAGTGCGTATCAGCTTTGTCAGGTCCAGATCGCGTATTGCACGCCGGTGACCTTGAAGTCGCAGTGTTGCGACGCGGCGAAGATCGACGCTGTTTTCAACGTTTTGATGATGCAGAAGTCACCAAACTTCAGGAGTAGCAATTCTTAACTAATGACGAGTGATCGTGACTTTGGTCCTTGTACAAATCAACGAGTGGCGCTTCTTGAATATCTTTGCTGATGTCATCGTGTGGTTATGAGAATTTTGCTTGTAGATGGTGATCAATCGGAAGGCGTCGTCCTCGCGGGGCAACTCGGCGAACGGGGCCACGAAGTCGTGCGATGCTTCCCGCCAGAAGGCCACACCCTGTGCGTCGGTGCAAGTAACTCGTCAATGTGTCCAGTTGAATCACTCGGTTGTGATGTTGCGCTTGTTGTGCGAGACGCTGAAACCGAGCCAGGTTTACGCGAAATGGGAGCCATCTGCGCGATTCGCCGACACATTCCCGTGATTGAAGCTTTCGCCGAATCAAAGAGCCCATTCGCTGCATGGTCGACCCCAGCGGGAACCGCTGTCATCGAAGCAGTCGAAGATTTTGATACCGGGGCGCGACCTCGACTTGTGACCGCTATTGAATCACGGCTTGCAACATTGCCCGCAGTCATTCGTTTAGGCAAAATGCCAACAATCGCTGTGCGCCATCAGGGTACGCAAGTATTGCTCAATATCACTTTGCCACCAGGCGCGACGGCGGTTGAAGAAGAGAGCATCGTGACTTGGGCAGTGCGGTGCTTGCGAGAACAAGACCCTCACTCATTGACCGCCGATGTCTCGGTGCAAGGTCGGGGAGTGTCTGGCTGAAAAGTTGATTCTGTTGGTCAGACAAGTTCTGCTACTAGCAAAAAGGCGACTACCTTGCTGTAGGTGGAGCGACGGATCTATGGCCTCGAGAATGAATACGGAGTGACCTGTACTTTGCGCGGTCAACGTCGTCTCAGCCCCGATGAGGTCAGCCGTTACCTGTTTCGCAAAGTGGTGTCATGGGGTCGAAGTTCAAATGTGTTTCTTGAAAACGGTTCTCGTCTTTATCTCGATGTTGGTTCACACCCCGAATACGCGACTGCCGAATGTGACTCGATTTACGACGTGGTCGTACAAGACAAAGCCGGAGAGCGGATTCTTGAGAACTTGGTCGGTTCGGCCGAAGAACGACTTCGTGAAGAAGGAATCCGCGGAACTATTTACTTGTTTAAGAACAACACCGATTCAGCAGGAAATAGTTACGGTTGTCATGAGAATTATCTGACGTCTCGGGAAGACGATGCGAGTTTGCATAATTCGGTACTCATTCCCTTTTTGGTGTCCAGAATGATTTTCACTGGAGCTGGGAAGATTGTGCAGACGGCCCGAGGACCGGTTTACTCGATCACACAACGGGCCGATCACATTTGGGAAACGATGTCTTCGGCAACTACACGTAGCCGCCCCATTATTAACACACGTGACGAACCCCATGCGGATGCCGAAAAGTATCGTCGGCTTCATGTGATCGTTGGAGACTCAAATATGAGTGAATATTCCAATTTTTTGAAGGTCGGTTCAACCGCTTGTTTATTGCGCATGATGGAGGATCCGAAATTTTCATTACGAGATATGACTCTTGAAAATCCGATTCGTGCTATCCGCGACTTCAGCCACGACATCACGTGTCGTAAGACTGTCAATCTGGCTAACGGACGCGAGGTGAGTGCGCTTGATATTCAACGCGAATATCTCAACTCAGCGCTTGATTTTGCTGAGACTCGAGGTTTTCAACCCAATGAGCAAAAGGCTCTTGAAATGTGGAAATACTGTGTCGAATCGATTGAGGTAGATCCACTTTCTTTGGACCGAGAAGTTGATTGGGTGATTAAACATAAGTTGATCGATTCGTATTGCGTCAAGAACGGCCTTGAATTGGGGGATCCAAAGGCGCAACTTATTGATTTGCAATATCACGATGTCGTTCAGAGTCGCGGCTTGTTCTACAAGATGCAGAGTCGAGGCTTAGTCGAGCGAGTCTGCATAGATGCCGACATTCTTGAAGCCATGGATGTCCCTCCACAGACGACTCGGGCTCGCTTGCGAGGGGAGTTCATCCGAGCCGCCAAAGAGAAAAAACGTGATTACACAGTTGATTGGGTCCATCTCAAATTGAATGACCAGGCGCAAAGAACCGTTTTGTGTAAAGACCCGTTCAAAAGTCGGGACGAAAGAGTCGAAAAACTTATCGCATCACTCTGAGGCGTCATGCCTGGGCCGGCCAGACGCTGTACGGTTAAAGGTTGATGAGTGAAGGAATTGAAATCTCGGAGGACAGCGCATTGGTTGTGACCGATGATGCTGAAACTGGCGAGGCCATTCGTGCTGATTTGAGTGAGAAGCAGCGCTCACAGATGCGGGCGGTTTGGGAATGGGTTTTTGTGGTCGTGATTGCTATTGGTGCGGCGATGTTGATTCGGCTGTTCTTGTTCCAGCAGTACTACATCGATGGACCAAGTATGCAGACGACCTTGATGCCTCAAGATCGCGTTCTAGTCAATAAATTGTCCTACAAACTCCACGATATTCACCGCGGCGATGTGATCGTTTTTGATCGTGTCACCAACGAGACCCAACACGATGATCTCATTAAGCGAGTGATGGGTCTGGCTGGGGAGACTTTAGAAATTCGCTCATGCATCGTGTATATCGACGGAGTACAAGTGGACGAGCCCTACTTGAACCCAGAACAAACATCGCAAATTGAACCCAGCGCGCGTTGTGGTTCGCACACAGATATGGCCCCCATCGAGGTGCCAGAACACATGGTCTTTGTCATGGGCGACAATCGGGTACAAAGTTTTGACAGTCGCGACTTTGGGCCGATTAACACCGGAAAAATTCGCGGTCGGGCCTTCGTGGTCATTTGGCCCGCAAGTGCGTGGGCCTGGCTGTAGCACTTAAACATTGCGGGCAAAGGCATCAATCATGCGATCGGTGTAATCGCTGAATACGCCATCGAGTCCCATACGAATTCCATCATCGAGCACATAGCCCTGCTGCATATCCCAACCAAGGGCATAACGATTGAAACGATGGAACAAAGTAACTAGTCCACCATTCCAATCGGTGTGATGCATGTTGATGCAGTCGACTCCAGATTCGTGTAGTTGAGCGGCGCGACGTTCGGGGCCTTCCTTCAGTCGACTGAGGCGTGTTGAATCGACAAGTTTTGCTGCAGTGAGAGACCGCCAGCTAGCCACGACTTGCCATTTGTGATGGCAGAGCCAGAGTCGTGGTTCAAGTTCAGGCTTCACCAACCGGACAGCATCAAGAGTGGCGTCCAAGGCCGCTGGATCTTTGACATCCAATGAAAAATCAAAATCGCCGCTGACGGCATCAAGCATTGCCGCGACTGTTGGAATATGAATGGGCAGGTTTGCCTGTGCCATCTCTGAAATGGGGATCTTGCGCCCACGGCGACGGACAATTCCGTCGTGATCGAGAACGGCGATGCCATCTGAAGTGACCCAGACATCACTTTCTAGCCCGGTGGCACCAAGGCGCAGTGCCAGTTGAAAAGCCTCAATCGTGTTTTCAGGAGCGTAGGCCCGAGCTCCACGGTGAGCGAAGGCAATCGGGGGGTCGATCAGAGAAGGAAGCCGTTGCTGCACATGAAGATGATGGCATGGTCAAGGAATTCCAGCAAGTACTCCACGGTGGGGCTCTTTATCTCGACCCTTGGTAATTAGACTCATTTTGTGTTCAACCTGTCGGGTAGCGAGATCGTCGTCATCTTGTTGTTGGCGCTCATTGTTCTTGGTCCTGAAAAGCTTCCTGAGGCAATTCGTAAGTTTGGTCGGGTCTACAGCGAGATTCGAAAGATTAGTAACGGATTTCAAAGTGAGTTCAAAAATGCTTTTGATGAACCGATGAGAGAGCTGCGCGAGACCGCACAGTTGACGCGTGATGCGGTTTTAAAACCCCTCAAGGATGAGCCTGAAACTAAAAAGCCTGAAACAGCGATGCCAGAAGTCGTCCCGCTGCCCGAGGCTGATGGTGAAAACTCGTGAAATTACCTTTCGGGAATAAGAACAAGGAAAAGAAAGACGCATCAACTGAAGATGCCATGACTTTGACCGAACATTTGGCCGAATTACGTTCGCGACTTATTCGAGCAGTGTTAGCCATCGCCATCGGAATGATGGGCGTGCTGGCGTTTTATGAACCAGTTTTGAGATTCTTGCGTCAACCATATGACAACGTTTGTCAACGACGTCCTGATCTTGTTTCAAACTGTGACTTTTATTCGCTCGGACCACTTGAAGGATTTAATGCTCGTTTAAAGATCTCTCTGTACGGCGGATTGATCTTGGCACTGCCAGTGGTGTTGTGGCAGATCTGGCGATTTGTTGTTCCTGCAATGCACGCGAAAGAAAAGCGTTACGCAATTCCGTTTGTCTTTTCGTCGGTCGTGCTCTTTTTGCTCGGCGGGTTTTTCGCTTATTTCACCTTAGACAAGGGCCTTGAGTGGTTGATCTCTTGGTCGGGGAGCGATGTCCAACAGGCTTTCCAGATTTCAAAGTATGTGAGTTTCGTGGGACTCATGGTGGCGGCCTTCGGGATCGGTTTTGAATTCCCTGTGTTGTTGGTGTTCTTGCAACTAGTCGGTGTCTTAAAACCACGACAGTTAATTGAAGGTTGGCGAGTCGCCATCGTGGCCATTGTGGTGATTGCCGCGGTGATTACGCCGTCGGGCGATCCCATCACTTTGGGCCTTCTGTCAGTTCCGCTGATTATCTTCTATTTTATTTCCATCTTGATCGGTCATCTCGGAACGCGTAATCGTCCCGTTGACGCTTAAGACGCTAATTAACGAGTCCTACGAGGCAGACTGTGAGGGTGCGGACTGACCGGCCGGCGCTGATCGCCCACTACAACTTCCCCCTTGATCGTTTTCAGATTGAGGCGATGGACGTGCTTGATGCTGGTGAATCTGTTTTGGTGGCTGCCCCAACTGGTAGCGGTAAGACTGTCGTAGCGGAGTACGGAATTTCGTGCGCGTTGGCAGATGGAAAGCGGGCCTTTTATACCGCTCCAATCAAAGCTTTATCGAATCAGAAATACAACGATCTTGTTGAGTTGTACGGGCGGGACAAAATCGGACTTCTCACCGGTGACAACGCAGTGAACGGAGAAGCGCCAATCGTGGTTATGACCACGGAAGTTTTGCGCAATATGATTTATGCGCGGTCTCGTGCCTTAGACGACTTGGCTGTAGTTGTGCTCGATGAGGTGCATTTCATTCAAGATACTTTTCGCGGTCCAGTTTGGGAAGAAGTGATAATCCATCTGCCTCGCCGAGTGAAGTTGGTGTGCCTCTCAGCCACGGTGAGCAACGCTCATGAGGTTGCCGATTGGATCAGTACGGTTCGTGGTCCGACAAGGTTTGTCGTTGAAGAAAAGCGTCCCGTTGAACTTGAGAATCTGTACATGGTCGGGGACAAAACCGCACAACGCGAGCACCTCTTCCCAACGTTGGTTTCTGGTCGACCAAATCCTGAGGCAACGCGCCTCGAAGAGCAGACTCGAAAAGTGAGTGGTCGGGGACAGCTCAAGGGCCGACCACGGCGGGCTTTATATACGCCGAGTCGTCTTGAAGTTGTTGATCGCTTGAATGAAGAAGGCCTTCTTCCAGCAATTTTCTTCATATTCAGTCGAAACGGTTGTAACGAGGCGGCGCAATCATGTCTCAAGCAAGGCTTACGTTTGACATCACCAGATGAACGTCGACGCATACAAGAAATTGTTACGAGCCGTTTGGGCGATATTGACGACGATGATCTTGATGTCTTGGGTTACCCACAATTTGTGGCTCAATTGGAGGCGGGTATCGCGGCCCATCACGCTGGATTGGTGCCGCCTTTTAAAGAAACAGTTGAAGCCTGTTTTGTTGAGGGTCTCGTCAAGATTGTTTTTGCGACCGAAACCTTGGCGGTTGGTATCAATATGCCGGCACGTTCAGTAGTGATTGAAAAATTATCCAAGTTCACTGGTGAACACCACGAATTTTTGACGGCTGGCGAATTTACACAACTCACTGGACGTGCAGGTCGGCGTGGTTTGGATGACAAGGGACATGCGGTTGTTTTGTGGAATCCTTTTGTGACTTTTGATCAAGTCGCCGCGCTGGCGAGTTCGCGTACATTTAGGTTGACATCGTCATTTCGACCGACGTACAACATGGCAGTCAACTTGGTTCGCTCGTACTCGAGCGAAGAAGCGCGCCACTTGTTAAATCTTTCCTTTGCCCAATATCAAGCCGATCGTGATGTCGTCAAGATTGAAACTCGTCTTGACCGTCGCTTAGAACAACTGTCAGAACTTCGTCTTGCGGCAGAAAGTCCATTTGGAGATATTCATGACTACCGAGCGCGACTTGAAGGAACATTGGGAATTAGAAGTGAGAGTTCTATTGAGTTCGCAATGGCTCGGCTGCGGCCAGGCTCGGTTATTTATGTTGACAAAGGTAAAACTCCAGGTCGCGCTGTTGTTTTGTCGACTGCAAATCGTTCTGGTGGTGTGAAACTCTCTGTTTTGACGGTGAAGCGGGCGACACTGAATCTCTCGTCGCGCGACTTTCATGAACCACCCCGAGCACTTGGTCTGATTGAACTTCCTGAACCATTTGCTCCGACGCAACCCGATTTTCAAAAGGTCGTGATTACTCGATTGCATCAGGCCCGAGAAGTTGCGAGTGAATGGAGTTCACCTGAACCAGGCCGACAAGCAGTGCATCAAGTTGAAGACGACCCTGACTTGCGCGACCGCTTGAAGGCAGCGGCTCAAGCCGATCGCGTTTCTCGCGACGTTGACCAACTGCGAGAACAAGTGCGCGGCAAAGGAAACTCAGTTGCCCGAAAATTTGAACGGGTGTTGCGCATTCTTCAGGACTGGGACTATGTCTCGGGTTGGTCCTTGACAGAAAAAGGCGAAGTGCTTGCTCGTACTTTCCATGAAAGCGATCTATTGGTCGCTGACTGTCTTGATCGCGGTTATCTCGATGATTTAGATCCGGCGTCGTTGGCTGCTTTAGTCTCGGTATTCGTTTACGAACATCGTTCAAGCGAAGCACCTCCGGCTCCCTGGTTTCCATCAGCAGAGGTTCGCAAAAAATGGCGTCGCATTGAATCGGTCAGTCGAGAGTTGCAAACAACAGAAGAGGCGGCATCCCTCAATCAACACCGAGCACCTGACCCTACTTACATTGCAATTGCTTATGCATGGGCTGCTGGTGAGGGTTTCGCCGAAGTCGTCGAAGCTGAAGAATTATCTGGCGGAGATTTCGTGCGCACCATGAAGCAACTTATTGACCTCTTGCGGCAGATCGGGACCATGGCTCCTGTTCCACAAACACGTCGTCATGCTGAAGCTGCCGCCGACTTGTTGATGCGGGGAGTTGTTGCGGCATCAACGTCGGTCCCTGGAGAAATTTCATAGTGAGATCTGATGGTGATTAAGAATGGACAGGAGTGGGGCAGCGAAGCACCGGCCCCACAAGGACTGTGTATCGCTGCCTCTGATAGTGAGTTGTCGGCGTGTATCGGAGAAGGACATCGAAATGTCGTCGTCACTGGGGGCGATATGTGGCGCACCATTGGTGCTCAGAGCCGAACAGTCGTCGCTGGTGATTCTGCGATGTGTTTACCCATCGACATCATGAAAGTTGAACTACGACTTGATGACGAGTCAATAGTGTCGAAAATTGCGGTATCAACTGTCGTCTTGAGGTTTCCAAATATGAAGGGAGGCTGGTTGCGTGGTTCGTTGATTATTGTTGCCAATGCTCAATTCCTGGGTCATTGGGATGTTGCGCCACGCGGTCATCCCAACGATGGTCGAGTTGAGATGACTCAAGTGGATAAGGCCATGGGTCTGCGACAACGGTTGACGGCACGGGCGCGATTGGGCACCGGTTCTCATCTTCCTCACCCATTGATTCAGACGAAGTCGGTGAAGAATTTTGTCTGGAACGATGAAGGTCGCTCGCAACAGATTTTGTGGATTGATCGTCAACTCATTGGACGGGTGAGAAGTCTCAGCATCGAAGTGTGTAACGATGAAGCATTTTTGTGGATGTAAGGTTTTCCTATGAATGCAGCAAACAAGCAGATCATTGAGGCCGTCGACAATCTCGCTGATCGTCTCATTGCGGTCAGTCACGATATTCATGCTCATCCCGAACTGAATTATGCCGAACACTATGCTCACGATCTTTTAACTGGCGTGCTCGCCGAATACGGGCTTGATGTCACACCGCATGCCTATGGAGTCGATACGGCTTTTGAAGCAGTAGTCGGCGACCCCGCTGCTCCTGAAGTTTTGGTGTTATTGGAATACGACGCTTTGCCGGGGATCGGACACGGTTGTGGTCATAATGTCATCGCTGCAGCTGGTCTTGGGGCAGGTCTCGTCGCTGCTTCAATGGCACAAGATCTCGGTGGTCGTGTTCGTATTCTTGGTACTCCGGCCGAAGAGGGTGGGGGAGGCAAAATTGCCATGGCGCGAAACGGTGCCTTCGTCTCGGGTATCGCTGCCATGATGATTCACCCAGCTGATGCTGATCTCCTGAAAATGGATTCCATCGCGATTCATACAGTTGATGTCACATATGAGGGTAGAGCGGCGCATGCTGCGGCTGCTCCGTGGGAAGGCAGAAATGCGCTCGACGCTGCTGTCCTTGGCTACATGAACGTTGCTGCGTTGCGTCAACATATTCGCCCGACCGAACGTATTCACGGCATCATCTCCGAAGGGGGCGAGAAGCCGAATATTGTTCCTCGTCGCGCTGCTGCCACTTGGTATGTCCGGTCAAATACGATTTCAACATTGCAGCCTCTGAAGCAACGAGTGCTCGATTGTCTCGAGGGTGCGACAAGCGCGTGTGGATGTGCGATGTCGGCGACATGGGACGATCACACTTACGCCGATGTTCGCGACAACATGGCAGTAGTCAATTCATTTGTGCACAACATGAAATTACTTGGGCGCGTGGTTTGTGACCCGCGAACCGATGGTCGGGCCGTCATGGGTTCGACAGATATGGGCAACGTTTCGTACCTGTTGCCATCGATTCACCCAATGGTCAAAGTTGCTCCCGACGGGGTCGCAATTCATACGGAGGATTTCGCCCATTACGCCGGATCAGAAAGCGGAGATGAGGGAGTCCTCGTTGGGGCCAAGGCCATGGCGATGACAGTGGTCGACTTATGGACCAATGCTGAATTGCGGGCACAAGCGCACGAGGAGTTTTCACTAGTTTCATCTGAAGTGGACGTTTTGGGATACTGAAAGTAAGACCATTCCACCCTCGGCACCGTTTGACGAACTAGCGTGAAAAGTCGTGACTGTCTATGCCCCAGAGGAATTCACCGCCGAGGAGTCGGAAGTTTTACGACGTTATTTCACTAATTTGGACGGTCCAGTTTTCGCCCTGGTGAATTTGCCCGAGGTGGTCAAAGGTGCTTTATTTGCCCGGTACAGTCGCACCCATAAAAGCCTGCGCCGACTGTTCTTAGATGAATTCGTTGGCGAATTAGATATTGCTGGCGACCAAGGTGTTGATGCAACGATCGGCCTTGAACGAGCTGAAGAGTTGTACGAAAAAGTTTTCTTTGAATACGGCGATGATTCGGTTGCTCAACTGGGTGGTGTGCACCTGGCTTGCGAACAGGCTTCGAATGTTCTGACCAAGATTCTTGAATGGGGTCGACTCGCAAGTTACCTTGAACAAAGTACGCGCTATATCGCCTACGACGCGCGTCTTGCTGGTCGCTATCGGTTCTACCGTGACCCTGAGGTGTTGAATTCTCAATTCGGTACTCGTTATGTCGGCGATATGGATCGCATGTTCGATTCGTATTCACACTTAATGGAAAAAGTCACCGATCATGTGCGGTCAAGTATTAAGCGCGATCCCGCCGATAGTGATTTTGTTTTCCGTATGGCCACCCGTGCCAAAGCGCTTGACGCGGTGCGTGGTGTTTTACCGGCAGCCTCATTATCTAATGTTGGTATTTACGGCAGCGGACAATCGTACGAGGCAATGTTGATCCGTATGCGTGCGCATCCGTTGCCAGAAGCTCGTCATTACGCTGATTTGATGTTGGAAGAACTCCGCAAAGTGATTCCGAGTTTCTTGAAGCGCGTCGATCTTGCCGATCGTGGTGGTCGGTGGAGTGATTACTTGTCAGACACTCGTGAATCGACCAGTGAACTTGTTCAAGGCCTCTTCGCCGAGACACCCGTTGATCACAGTCCACCGGTCGTGTTGACAGATTTTGATCCAGAGGGCGAGGACAAATTAATTGGTGCGATTTGCTATTCGCACACAAGTTTGCCTGAGACCCAAATCATGCAACGTGTGCAACGGATGAGCCATGCCGAAAAAGTCGCCATCTTGAAGGCGTACATTGGCGATCGCGAAAATCGTCGGCATCGTCCCGGTCGAGCCTTTGAACGTACCGACTATCGGTTTGATGTTTTGTCGGACTACGGCGCTTTTCGAGATATGCAGCGGCACCGTATTTTGACGATCGAATGGCAGCCGTTGACTCCCAATCACGGGTACACCCGCCCTGATCTCATTGATGAAGCCGGACAGACAGTTGCCTTTGACGAGGTCATGAGCCGCTCCGCAAGTCTCTTTGATGCCATGAAGCCTGATTTCCCTCAGCAGGCCTCGTACGCCGTTTCAATGGCCTATCGCGTGCGCTACGTCATGCAGTTCAATGCCCGCGAAGCCATGCACATGCTCGAATTACGTTCGTCGCCCCAAGGTCACCCTGCCTATCGCCGAGTGGCCCTCGAAATGCATCGACTGATTGGCGAGCAAGCTGGACATAAAGCGATTGCCGAAGCGATGATTCACCTCACTGTTGAGGCCCCCGAACTCGAACGTCTGGCCGCCGAACGTCGGGCCGAATCCCGTCGTGGGGATCAATAAGTACGTCGTTATGAATGCTCGTGACTAGTGTCACCCAAGTATCCAACAGTTAGGGCTCAATTAGTGCCTATTATCCGCGCTCACATCTTTGTTTTTTGGTGGGCAAACTTCAGGAGTATCAGGAAATCTCATGGCAAAAGATAATGACAATTTGGATCCAGAACTTGATGAGGAGTTCCTTGAGGAAGAGGAAGCCATTGAAGAGGCTGACCCTGATGAGTTGCTTGATGATGACGAACTCGAGGAAGACGAAGATCTTGGTGTCGAGGATTTAGACACGGTTTTGGCAGGGGAAGACCCCGAGGCCGAAATTGTTCCCTTGGTGGCCAAAAAGAAGGCGAAGAAGTCCAAAAAGGATGTCGCTGAGGACGAGGAAGAAGACGATGATGATGAGCTCGTCGGGGAAGACGACATCGAAGAAGACTTAGGCGTCATTTTAGCGGCACGCGTCAAGGGACGAAGTGAAGACGACGAAGAAGAACCTGAAGAGGAAGAAGAAGACGCTCAGTTGTCAAATGATCCCGAAAGTGGGATTCAGCCGAAACGGGCCGATGAACGAATGTGCACGCAGTGCTTCTTGCTCGTTCGTAAAGGCGCACCAATGTGTCCGGTGGGCGATGACACCTGCCCGCTTTTTGCATAACCGCTCATGAGCATTGAGCCAGTGATTCGTCATGCTACGCATGACGATCTGGCGGTCATTGTTGAATTAGATGTCACGGCTCGTGAGATCGTGGCATCTCAACGAGGTGGACGCAACTGGTTAATTGAGCATGCGCCTGCAAAATTTCTGCATCCAGATGATGTAATTGATCACAGTTGGGTTGGGACCATTGACGAACATGTCGTCGGGTTTCTTCGATGCACTTTTGAAGAAATAGATACTCACGGATTGGTGTGTTCGGTTGAGCGAGTATTTGTTGACGAGAATGCTCGTGAGCTTGGATTTGGCGATGCATTATTGCAGCACGCCATCGAACACGCCATTAACTTGGGATGTGTTGCAATTGAAGGAAATGCGCTACCTGGTGATCGTCAAACTAAAAACTTGTACGAAAGAGCCGGAATCGTCGCTCGCAAAATTATTGTGTCGCGACCGCTAAATCAGTAACAGCAAGCGGTCTACTTGCCGGTCCAGTTTGGTGTGCGCTTTTCAATGAATGCGGTGAGTCCCTCTTTGGTGTCAGATGAAGCCATTACTTGAGCGAATAAAGAATTGGTGAGTTTCTTGAGTTCATCGTCGGTCTGATACGCAGCAGCAAGGACAACTTGACGGCTGGCATACACCGCGAGAGGTGCGCTGGTTGCAATCTGCGCAGCTAATTTGCGGGCTTCGTTCATCGCTTCGCCAGGGGCAACTAAACGCGAGACAAGTCCAAGGTGATAGGCGCGTTCGGCAGGAATGGGATCGCCGGTCAAGATTGCTTCCATGGCGGCAGCTTGTCCGATTGCTCGGGGAAGACGGAAAAGTCCACCAGCACCAGCAATGAGATTGCGCTTGACTTCGGCTAAGCCGAATGACGAACGAGTTGTGGCAATCACGAGGTCGGCGGCCAAGACAATTTCGCAACCACCGGCAGTGGCGAGTCCATCGACGGCGACAATGATCGGCTTGCGACGTTCGCGATACACGAATCCGGCAAATCCGCCGCGCTTCGTGTTGAGATCTCCGGCTTGGCCAGCGTTGATGGCCTTGAGGTCTGCTCCGGCACAAAACACTGGACGTTCTTGGCCTTCGGTGTTGGCGGTCAAAATACCGACCCACACTTCGTCGTCGGCCTCTAATTGATCAATGGCGGCTTCAACACCACGCGCCACGTCGCCGTTAATGGCGTTGCGGGCGTCGGGGCGATTGAGAGTAATGATGCCAACGCGGCCTTCGGTGCTGTAGGTGACGATGTCGGGTCTTGCTGTGTCGCTCATACCTTTGACCGTAGCGGCACAATGCCGCCCTGAACTAACCCTCGTCGGTAGATAGAGCCTCGGCGACTGGCGTCTCAACGACTTCAGGCGCAGATTCAACTGCTGCTTCAACGGCTACTTCGGCTGGAGCCTCGGTCACTGCTTCTGCAACGACTTCTGCAACTGCTTCGGTGACGACTGCGACCTTGGGGGCAGTCGGCGGCTTCGGCGGCAACTTTTTAGCGGGCGGTCGAACCGCGCGCAGAGGTTTGGGCGCATGACTAGTTGATGCAACAGTGATGCCGAGGCTGGCCGCAATCTGAGGAAGCAACCCACCAAGACGTTCGACCGTCTTAGCCAAGTCTGGGGTGATTATCTCGGGCTGAGATGTCACCGTGACCTGGGTACGGATTGGTGCAAAAGCCACAGCCTCTAGGACAGCAATCCAACGATCGGCTAAGGCATCGGCCACGAGGCTTTGCGAAGTGGCTTGGGCAAGGCGACGTCCGAGTTCATCGGGGAAGATCGCTCCGGCCTTCGGAGGCTGACCAGCCAACTTGAGTGCTCGCACAATTCGTCCAACACCAAGTGCAGCATCAATATCTTGTAGCCAATTCTGGTATTCCTGATCGGCACGGGCCGTGAGTCCGGTACGTAATTCGGCGACGAGATCGCGACAATTTTCGGCCCGTTCAATGACCGGATCATTGGCTGCGGCGACAACACTCCGCAAGTCGCGTAGATCAAGTTCGGCTAAATCTTTACGCGCCGCTTCAGCACGGTCGAGCCAATCGGCAACGCGCAAACGGGGAAGAAGATTTTCGGCCATCTGCAGAACACTTTGCTCGGGCATGGTTGGCTTGCCTTCGGCAGCCAAAGCAGCGTTGGCATCTTTGAGGCGCTGACGAACTGTTTGCATTCCCTGCAATGCCAGTTCGGCAATGGGTCGCTGATCTTCGGGAAGTTCAGACAGCACAGCTTTGCGATTGGCCGAACCAGCCTTTAAGCGCTTGGCTTTGGGTCGCTGAGGCAATTCAGGCGGAGCTTCAAAATGGGGACGACGGGGACCACGTGGCTTGTCGTCAGTGCCAGCGTTGTCGCGGCGAGGACGACGATCAGTATCGCGAGCAGCGCCATCGCGTGCTGGACGGTCACCGCGTGCTGGACGGTCACCGCGTGCGGGACGATCTCGTCGGTCACCACGATCACGTCGATCGCCACGGTCACCGCGATCGCCACGATCTTTCTTGGCGAGTTGTTGGGTCACCGCTTCAAATGGCTTGTCGTTTCCGACAAGAGCAATCTTTTCAACTTTGTCAACTTTGACGCGACTTTGGGTGATGCTGACGATCGTGATGCCATCAATGTCGAATTCTGCTTCGGCTTTGACAATATCTCCGGGCTTTGATCCCTGCGATAAGAGAGTTCCTTCAAGAACTCCCTTAGGTTCGCGGGCACCTGCGGCGCGCCAGGTCCAGGACCCATCGGGGCGTGAACTTGTTAACTCGATTTCAATCCTGCGGGACATGGTTGCCAACCCTATCGGGATCGCCCAGCGGTGCGTTCATGTCCGCAGGAACTGGGGGAGTGCTGGTAATTTCACCAAGTGCCGATTTATGCCCTGGGGGACCGCACCCCAACGATTCATCCCGATGCCTATGTCCATCCCGAAGCCGTCATTATCGGTTCGGTTTCGATTGGGGCACACAGTTCGATCTGGCCGGGAGCGGTTTTGCGCGGCGATGACGGCGACATCATTATCGGCGAACGTACATCAATTCAAGATGGTTCGGTGCTGCACACCACGCATGTCTTTCCAACAGTTGTGGGTAACGATTGCGTGATCGGCCACATCGTGCACCTTGAAGGTTGCACGATTGAAGATGGTTCTTTGATTGGCAACGGCGCAATTGTGTTGCATCGCGTCATCGTTCGATCGGGTGCCGTGGTTGGGGCTAACTCGGTTGTCTTGAATGGTTTAGAAATACCAAGTGGTGCGTTGGCGGTTGGCGCACCAGCAGTGATCAAACTCGATAAGGCACGTGCTGCCGATATTCAATTGGGCGCCGCATCATATGTTGCTCGCGCCAAGTTGTACAAAGAAAAACTTCGCCGTCTTGATTGATCCTTCAGCTATTTCGTCATGACGCTTTCGATGATCGTTCGCACAACTTCTATTGAGGTTGAATTTGTGAGTGACCTCTTGTGGTCTTTGGGTGTTGTCGCCATCGAAGAACATTGGGACCCAGACGGAATTGTTCGACTGCAAACATCGCTCGGTGACGACATCAAAGTTGTTGAGCAAGCCATGAGGTCGTTGCCAGTTGAATTGGATTGGTCGACGACAACGGTAGACGATGCTGTGTCAAACAAATGGCGAGAATTTGCTCGACCAACAATGATCGGCGAGCGAATCGTGATTGCGCCCGTGTGGTGTGACGATCAAGAAGTTGCTGAAGTAGTGTCGTCTTTGGCGCATCCCGATCAGGCCATTGTGATTCCGATTGAACCCGCAAGCACTTTTGGAATGGGCGACCACCCCACGACAATGAGCAGTTTGCTGATGATCGAAAAGTATGTCAAGCCTGGTGATGTTCTCATTGACGTCGGCTGTGGGAGTGGTGTTCTCGGAATTGGAGCCCTGCGACTTGGGGCGGTACGAGCAATCGGAATGGATATCAATCCTTCGTGCGTCGCGGTATCCCAAGAGAATGCTCGACTCAATCATGTTGACGATCGATGGACAGTCACAACTGAACCAGTTGCGGTCATTGGGTTTCCGGCCGACATAGTGGTTGCCAATATTTTGGCACCAGCATTGATTGAACTAAGCGACGAATTAAAACGGTTAACCAAGCCTGATGGCCTGCTGGTGATCAGTGGTGTCCTAACTGAGCATTACGAACATGTGGCGCAAGCACTCCTGCCACTTCAAGAATGTGATCGCATTGAATACGGCGGCTGGGCTGCTGTGGCTTTTCGAAGTCAATGATTTTCAATTAATTGACGAGAGCGTCGATGT
>Ga0194055_10001601_pt1 | contig 18433 bp, 10 predicted proteins | sample SepL449m_MetaG_FD_155482 | JGI IMG/M metagenome (GOLD analysis project Ga0194055, IMG submission 155482) | Anoxic zone freshwater microbial communities from boreal shield lake in IISD Experimental Lakes Area, Ontario, Canada - Sep2016-L442-9m | ecosystem: Environmental > Aquatic > Freshwater >...
TGCGCCACACGAACAAGTGCGACGAGTAGAGGCCTTCGCGACGGAGCAGGGCGCCGAGTTGCCCCAGCTGTGTGCACTAGGTGTCTCACCTATCATTGGCACAGAGGGCTTTGCCGCGGTAGGTGTCGGCAAAGGCATAGAGCTACTTAGCGTGTGCGAGCAGCAGGTCGGCATAGGCAGAGTCGGTCGGCCGCTTTTTAAAATTATTATGCGGCTGGATTATTCTTTTTGAACGTTGTCTTCAACGCTCCCCCTCGCTCGACCCACCTCACCCAAACCCCTTAGGGTGGGCTCAGGCAATAATTGCGTCGATTGGCACACCGTGATCGATGGCCAGTCGCTTGCGGCCGGGAATTTCCAGCGTGCGCGAGTCGAGGCCAAGTTGCTTCAAAATCGTGGCATGGATGTCGGTGACATAGTGCCTATTTTCTACGGCATGGAATCCAAGTTCGTCGGTCACTCCATGCACAACCCCCTGCTTCATACCCCCGCCGGCCATCCAGACAGAGAATGCAAAAATGTGATGGTCGCGACCATCAGAACCCTGCGAGCCGGGCGTGCGACCAAACTCCGTGGCAAAGAGTACCAGCGTGTCGTCAAGAAGGCCGCGTCGATGAAGATCTTCCAGCAGACCGCCGATCGGCTGATCGACAGCACGAGATTGTTTTTCGTGATTGGCTTTGAGCCCACTGTGAGCGTCCCACTCCCCTGCCCCGCCGCCACCGTGCTGAATTTGGATAAACCGGACGCCCCGTTCGGCAAAGCGACGGGCGGCCAAAAGCTGCGTGCCAAACTCCCGACAGTGCGGCAGATCGAGCCCGTAAAGTGCCTTGGTCTCGGCCGTCTCACCGGAAAAGTCAAGCACTTCAGGAACACTCCGCTGCATGCGAAAGGCGAGTTCGTACGAAGCCACTCGCGCGGCTGTGGCGGGATCGTTGGGATACTCGACTGCCGTTTGCCGATTGAGCGATTCAATCAAATCAAAACCAACCGCTTGGGCCTCGCGAGAAAACGGCAGTTCCGGCTTGCCAAAATCGAGTGGATTACTCGGATCAATTCGCAGGGGCACAGCATCATGTGCGGGGCCGAGGTAGAGTCCGTCTTTTTTATTCCAATATTCGCGAGTGCCGATCGAGATAAACTGGGGGAGATTGTCGTTGAGCGATCCCAAGCCGTAGTGAACCCAAGCACCGAGCGTAGGAAACTCTCCGTCGAGCATGTTGCGACCGCTATGAAATTGAGTTTGAGCCATGTGATTGCTGTCGGTGGTCCACATCGAACGGACCACCGCAATGCGGTCGATATTTTTGGCGATGTGCGGAAACCAGTCACTCACCTCAATGCCGCTTTGACCGTGCCGCTTGAAGCCAACTTGCAACGGAAAGAGCGTGTTGCGCTGCTGCCCATTGGCATCGGGGGCCATCGCTCTTTCGATCGCCAGTTTGTCGGCGTTTTGCACATCTGCGTACGGCGTTTCGTTGATTGTCTTGCCGCCGTATGTGCTGATCATCGGCTTGGGGTCAAAGCTCTCCATGTGGCTTACGCCGCCATTCATGAAGAGCCAGATCACTCGCTTGGCCTTGGCTGGAAAATGGGGCAAACCATTCGGCGGCGTCCATGAGGCCTCACGGGTAAAGCCGTCGCTGTGCAGCATCGCACCTAAGGCGAGTCCTGTGAAACCCATGCCCATGTCGGCCAAAAATGTCCGTCGGGGTGGTTGGTACCTGCGACTCATATCGTTCCCTAAAGACGGCCTGCCGTTCAATGTGATTTTTCCCTGCTGCCGCTTACCGCAGGGTGACAAAGTCGTTGTGATTGATCACTGCCCAGACCAGTTGCGTTCTGGCCGTATGACCGGCCAGAGCCGATCCATCTCCAGCGAGCGACCGCCATGCCTCAATCGCCGCCGAACACTCTCGAAGCTCGCTTGCGTGCGGCTGGCGACCCAGCAGCGTGGCAAACACCTTAGCCGTAAACTCCTCGTCGCTGACGGCGGCTAGCCCGTCAGCGGTGGACACCAACACCTCTGCGATTCTTGCCGCTGCCTCCTGCACCAACCGCGAGTTGGCCAAAGCCAACGCCTGCTGCGGCACAATGCTTCGATCTCGCTGGTAACACTCCTTCACATCGGCTTCATCAAATGCCGTTAGGAACGGATTGCGGTCGTTGTTGGAGTGAAAAAAATAGAGGCTGCGGCGTTTCGAGTCGGCCTGTTTATCCGGCGGCACAGACGGCCCTCCGAGAGTTAAGTCGAGCGTGCCAGCCAGAAATAGAATCGAATCACGAATCACCTGCGATTCGAGCCGGATCGCATCGCGCCTCCAGAGCAGGCGATTGTCGGGGTCGATCTGGGCATGCGACTCTGCACCGACTGCTGAAGATGTCATACGATAAGTAGCCGACGTGACGATCAGCCGATGCAGATGCTTCATGCTCCAGCCCCCATCGCCCGCACCATCGACCAACTCGCAAGCCAGCCAATCGAGCAGGTCTGGATGGGTCGCAGCATTGCCTTTCCGGCCAAAGTCAAACACCGAAGCCACCAGTGGCTGCCCCATGTGACGCATCCAAATGTGGTTACAGGCCACGCGGGCTGTCAGTGGATTGTGGGGGTCGGTGATCCACAAAGCCAAGCCCGTGCGACGACCGGTGCTGGTGGCCGGAAACTCAACCGTCGGGTCGTAGCCCTTTGTAGTGCGAAACTTCGTAGGCGACCATTTCGCACCGACCAAGGCCAGTGGCTTGCCCTTGTCTCCCGAGGCACTCACGTCCCCCAGTGCCTGCTCCAATGCTTTTTGCGCTGCGGCGATTTTTTGGTGAAAGTCCGGGGCCGTGCCGTCAGCTGCCCAGGCAGCTTCGAGAGCTAAAGCTTGCTGTTGGACGGTCGCTAACTTTCGCTTTTGAACGGCCAGTACCGCTAGGAGGGATGCCTGCTTTGCCTCCGCGTCTGTAAGATCTGCGACGGGCGTTTCTATTCCTTGAGCTGTCACGGATAAAAGCCTCTGGGTTGCCAAGGCCAAAGATTCCTCGGTCTTTATAATTGCGGCACGAGCCATTTGCAGATGATTACCAATCACCCAGGTACGACTCTCTGGGTGAAAGGCAGTTTGAGGCAAAGAGACAGGGGTGATTACTAAATCCTTAAACGCAAACACAGCGGGCACACCCGGCGTGATCGGATGTGAGGTATCTGGCCGGCTCTCATCGCCACGCACAAAAAGATATGTCGGCGTGTCGAGCACCCCGTCAAAGACGCGCGGAATGCCGTCGCGGTCTAGATTAATTTCCCCAGGCACAACATCGAGCCGCACGTGGTAGGGCTCAAAGAACGCCCGCATTTTATAATAATCAATCTGCTGGATCGGATCATACTTATGGTCGTGGCACTTCGAGCAATTCATCGTCAGGCCAAGCAATCCCTTTCCCACATGTTCGACCGTTTCGTCGAGCCACTGCGTGCGATTCCAGGCAAAGTAGTTGCGGGCGAGGTAGCCTGTGGCGCGGAGCTTTGACAAGTCTTCGGGGTAGAGTTCATCGGCGGCTAGCATCTGCCGGAGCATTTCGTCATACGGCGTGTCGGCATTGAGCGATTCGACGATCCAGTCCCGCCAGTGCCAGAGGTGCTTCTGACTGTTGCGATGCTCGTCTCCGAGTCCCCACCAATCGCTGTATCGCCACACATCCATCCAGTGGCGCCCCCACCGCTCGCCATGCCGGGGATCGGCTAGCAATTGCTCAACGAGTTTTTCGTACCACTGCGGCGTCGAATCGGCGGCCACTGCCCGCATATCATCAACGGTTGGCGGCAGACCGATCAGGTCGATAAAGAGCCTTCGTACTAGAACCGATCTTGAGGCTTCAGGCTGCGGCGAAAGATTATTTTTTTCGTGGGCCTGAGCAATGAAGGCATCGATCGGATTTTTAACCCAATCTTGAATTGCTACCTCTGGCACGGCAGGCCGCAGGCGTGGCTGAAATGCCCAGTGGGTACGTGGATCGGCCTCCGGAATCTCGTTGGGCGGCGCTGGTGCGCCAGAGTGCAGCCACTCTTTCAAGACCTCGAGCTGATCGGGGGTCAGCGGCTCTCCCTCGCTTTCCGGCGGCATCCGCGTGGCCGGGTCGGGATCGCTGACCCGGGCAATCAACAGACTCTCGCCCGCAGGTCCAGGCACGATGGCCGCGGCCGAATCGCCCCCTTTGAGCATGTTTTCAACTGTGTCGAGCCGCAAACCGGCTTCCTGTTTGAGTCCACCGTGGCAGGAAAAACAACGGTTGGCTAGCAGCGGCTTGATACGATCGCTGTAGGCTGAGAGGTGATCGCTAGCCGACACCAAAGCCGGAGCAGCAGTAATAATCAGAGCGATGGCTACTGCGGAGAGGTTCACGGCGTGTTGATCTCGCTGCTCACAAATATTAGAACACTCATCCAGAATCACTTCTTCGCTGAGGACTGCTTCCTGGAGGAATTTTTGTCTCGTGTGAAGCTCGTGACGATCGTCAGTGACTTTCCGGCATACACGTTGACGTGAAAGTTTTTTTGTATGCCGTCGACGAGCACGACCACTTCCACTTCGGTTGGATTGGGGCCGCCCCAGTTCTTGTAGTGATGCACGCCCACTGTATAGCGAGCATTTGGCGCGATGCCGCGAGCCCAAAAAATATTTTCGACAGCCTGAGCCGTTGTTGGGGTGACATTCTGATCGACATCAAGCCAGCCACCGCACCTCCCTTGACGATTCATGAAATTGATCATTGAGACGCCTTGGGCTGGAGCGATTGCCTCGACCATCACATGCAGATCGATGTCGTTGAAGTTATTCCACGCAATGGAAATCTGCACATCTCCCGACCGAGCCCCGGCGGCCTGCAGGCGACGGCCTATTTCACCACCAATGGCACTTCCATCTCCATCATTCCCGTCTCCCTGCAAAGAGCTCGACAGCCCCATTTCTCTGGCCATACGAGCGGCAGACGGCACATCCACAAGCAGATCAGTTGCTTCGATGCCGCTCACAGGTTCGTTAGCAACAAAGCTGGCAAGCGTTACGGTTTCAACATCAATCGTATCGGCCAACGGCGCAGAATCCTCGGCCACTAGAGTAAGACTCTCATCAACAGCTTCTTTTTCATCTTCTGCCATCGACTCCGGCATTAGCATTTCAATCGGCTCGGCATCGACTGGCTCCTCTACGGCCGCATGGAAGTCGACCACTAGTGCCAACTGACTGGAAAACGACTCGGGCCGAATGACAACAAGCGCGAGCACCAAGAGCATCGCAACATGAAAAATCAGGCTTTGCACAAATCCGTTGCGATACATCGAAACCACAAGCCCATCACAGAATGGAAGGCTTTGTGACTCCGAATCAGTTGGCTTGATGCGTAGCAGCGTCTGCTCTGCGGACGATCTAACAGGCAGAGAGTTGGTCTCCCAGTCAGCAATGCAGCCCGACGGGTTAAAAAAAAGTCCCTGCGTGCTAATAGTCGTGCTGGTATTCATAGCGAATGATGCTCCACCAGCAGTTGGCCCTAGCTTCTTTGGTCCGACAGAGGCCTTCCAACACTCAGGACTGAACTGCCTCACTCTTTTTTGGGCGGACCAGTGGAATTAGCGGGGGCCTTGGGACCACCCAGTAATTCTACCATCGCCTTACCCATACCATCGCCGATCAGGTAGTAACTTTCAAAGTTACAACACCAATGATAGCGGATCGGTCGTGGCGAGACGGGGCCATCACGAAAAAAATCGCGGGTTTCGACATAGATCACATTGCCTTTGAATTCTGGGCGGGCGGCCGCCGCGTCTTGGGCCTGCATGATCTTCAGGCGGCGAGGAATACTCTGCTCCCAGCCTCCAAACCCGCTTCCCCCGATCACAAACGGGAGGTTGGGCACGCCGAGGTCTTTGCGAACATCCTTGATAAAGTTGACCATATTGGTCTCGTATTCATTGGCGGAAGCGTCGCCGCAGCCGTCCTGCCAGCCCTGATGCCAACAAAAACCAGCGATTTCATGACCCTTTGCATCGTAGTTTGGAAAATCGGTCTTGAGGTTCTTAAGTTGCTCAGCGACCCCGTCGAGCATTGCCTTGTACCAGAAGCCAACCTCGCCCCCCGAGCTCGGCGGCCGCCAATTTTCCGCGAGGCTCGTGCCGCCCACTGCAACCTTGATGAGCAACACTTGGTTTTCGATAAAGTTGCCGATAGTCAGACCAATCCCCAGTTCTGGGCCGATTGCGTTATCGCCACCTGCAAAACCACCCACCGTAAGGCTCCCTTTTTTGGCGTATGTGATCCACACATCATCGCGCACGATCCAGGCCCCGTCCTTGGCAACGAGGTGTTTGTAGCGGTCGGCAGATGCCGGATCCTTTAGAAATGTCTCCAGCGTTCCATTTTGCTGGCCCTTAATGACACCATGTCCCTCCATATTGGACTGTCCCGCCAAAATAAAAACTTTGATTGGACTCTTGCCGATCTGCTGGGATTTTGTGGCCGGAGCCGCGGGAGGTGTCTCTGCCGCTAAGCTAGGCAACGCCAGCAACAAGAATGCGATGGCGAAGCCGACTGCCCCATGCCGAATGATATTTTCTGATCGCATGTTTCGTGCTTTCTGTTAAAGAAGTGTCTTGTATAACGAGCGTCTTGTATTGAATATCCGGCTTCAAAAAATAGACCGGTTCGGCTCATTGGAATGGCGGGCCGTCCCTACCGTCAAGGGATGGCAGGAGTATCAGATGCCTTGATCGGATTCTTCCAGTCGCTTCAATCGACCTGAATATCCGGGATATCGATCTCAACCTTTCTGGGAAGCAACTCGTTCCAGAAAATCTTCCGTTTGTCGAATCCCAGCAGTCGAGCGATGAGTCTTGGATCATTAACTTCGAGCCACGTTCCGGCCCTGCCAACGCCGAGAAAATATGGCTGTTAGAGGCGATGAGCCGGAGTCAGTGGAACATTCAACGACGAGCAATACTCGTTAATGTCTGTTCTGGAAAATCTAGTAGAAAGACGCAGGCGAGTAAGAGTAGCCATCTCATGTCCCACTGAGCCACGGCCAGCGGCGGCAACAGGGGCGGCGATTCGCGAGCCTGTGAGGCTACAGCAAAGACTCACGCCACAATGCCTTTGACAACTTCCCCGTGGATGTCGGTCAGACGAAAGTCGCGGCCCTGATAGCGGAAGGTCAACTTCGTATGATCGACCCCCAAAAGGTGCATGAGTGTGGCATTGAGATCGTGAACACCCACTGGATCGCGGTTGATATTGTAGCAGTAGTCGTCGGTCTCGCCGTAGGTTGTGCCCTTGTGAATGCCTGCCCCCGCCAGCAACACCGTAAAGCAGCGGGGGTGATGATCGCGGCCGTAATTGTCGGCAGATAATCCACCCTGTGAATAAATAGTGCGACCAAATTCGCCACCCCAGACAACCAGCGTGTCGTCTAAGAGGCCTCGCTGCTTGAGATCTCTAATCAACGCCCATGTCGCTTGATCGGTATCGCGGCACTGGCCCCGGATTGCATTGGGTAAGCCGCCGTGATGATCCCAGCCCATGTGAAACAATTGCACGAATCGAACGTCCCGTTCGGCCAGCCTGCGGGCAAGCAAGCAGTTGGAGGCATAGCTACCCGGCCTTTTCACATCAGGGCCGTACGAATCAAGAATGCTTTGCGGTTCCCGCGAGAGGTCAAGCAGGTCGGGCACGCTAGTCTGCATACGAAATGCCATTTCGTACTGGGCAATTCGAGTCTGGATTTCATCGTCGCCGATTTGTTCAAAGTGCTGATGGTTCAGGGCTGCCAAGCGGTCGAGCGTTTCTCGACGCGTTTTTGCGTCAATGCCTGGAGGATTGGACAGATATAAGACCGCGTCGCCCGTGTTACGAAACTTAACGCCCTGATGCTGGGAGGGCAGAAATCCGGAACCCCAAAGGCGATCGTAGAGCGGTTGATCATCGGTGCGACCGCTGCCAAATGACGTGAGCACAACATAAGCAGGTAAATCTTGATTGACGCTGCCCAGACCGTAGCTGACCCAGGAACCGATGCTAGGCCGCCCAGCCAGTTGGTTTCCGGTCTGAAAAAAGGTGATGGCTGGATCGTGATTGATGGCTTCAGTAAACACTGAGCGAACCATGCAAAAATCGTCCGCTATTGTGGACATGTAAGGAAGCAGATCGCTCATCCACATCCCGCTTTGGCCATGTTGGGAAAACTTAAATAACGACGGGGCGATAGGAAACTTTGACTGGCCAGAGGTCATTGTGGTCAGTCGCTGGCCCTTACGAATCGACTCGGGCAAGTCTTCTCCTCGATGTTTTTCCATCACCGGCTTCGGGTCGAAAAGATCCATTTGTGATGGCGCGCCGGACTGAAAGAGGTAGATGATCCGCTTGGCTTTGGGGGCATAGTTGGGAAAGCCGAGCCCGCCGAGATTGGCTTTGGCGACTTCGGCAGCGATTGTGGGTTGCAGGCCTCTAAACCCATCACCCAGCAGTGACCCCAGGGCTAGGGCCCCTAATCCAACGCCCGACTGCTTGAGAAACGCTCGACGATTGACGGCGTCTTGAATCACCAAGTGGTGGGATTGGGGCATCATTTTTTTCGCTTTGAGAGCGAAACCTCATTCGCGGGTGACAACTTCATCAAGATTGAGCAGCACATTAGCGGCTAGAGCATACGCCGCCAACTCGAGCGGATTCGATGCTTTGGTCGATGTAGAGTCACCAAAGGCCAAGAACTTTTCAGCCTCGGCTTTTTGATCTTGAAACCGCGCAATGTCGCGACCAAAACCTTCCGCTAAGACTTGCAATTCGCCCGCCACTGGCTCTCGAGCAGTGACTAATTGAAAACCATATTTCAATCGATCTTCGACCGAACTTCCCCCTTCTGCAATCATGCGTTCGGCTAATTTACGAGCTGCTTCGACATAGGTGATTTCATTTAAGAGCGACAGGGCTTGGAGCGGTGTATTGGTGCGGGATCGCTTGACCGTGCAGATTTCACGATTCGGTGCGTCAAAAATCAACATGGTCGGCGGAGCGGCAGTCCGTTTCCAGATCGTATACATCGACCGTCGATAAAGGCTCTCGCCCGCATCGTGTTTGTAATTTCGCAGGTCACCGTAGCGGGTTGTCTCGTCCCACACTCCGTTGGGCATGTAGGGTCTCACGCTTGGACCGCCAACGCGATCAATCAACAGTCCGCTGATGGCAAGTGCCTGATCCCGAAGGGCTTCTCCGGACAGACGAAACCGCGGACCCCGAGCAATCAGACGATTTTCGGGATCTTTCTGGGCGAGCGTCTTGTTCAAAGCCGTTGCCTGTCGATAGGCTGCGCTCGTGACGATCACCTTATGGATCGCCTTCATATCCCATTGATGAGCCGGTTGGCCGCTGACGGCTACCGAGGAAGTGGGCTGCATGAACTCTGCTGCGAGCCAATCGAGCAATTCAGGGTGTACGGGAAACTCGGCTTGTGAGCCCAGATTTTCCGATGTCTTGACCAAGCCGACGCCAAAGAATCGCTCCCAGGCCCGATTGACCCAAACCCGCGCCGTCAGTGGATTGGCAGAAGAGACAATCCACTCCGCAAGTCCAAGGCGGTTGAGCGGCGCGTCTGCCGGGAGCGATGCAAAAGCCGCCGGCAGGCCAGCGGTCACTTTATCTCCATGCTTGTCATACTCTCCTCGCACTAATTGAAATGCATCTCGGACAGGTCCTTCACGCATGATCATCACGCTGGGGAGTCTGGCCTTGAATTCATCTCGTACCTTTTTCGACTGCGCGACATTCTCTTGAGCACGCTTGATCAAGGGGCTTTCATACGTTCGAAAAAATGTTTCGATAACGCCCCTTTGGGCCGGCGTCCTTTGGTCGGCGTCGATCGCCAGCGACTGCTTGAGCTCGGCGGGAAAAGGCGACTCTTCCCCAATCAAATGGCAGTTTTTCTCCGCCCACTCGACCGCCTGTGCCGGCAGTGCTTGGTTTTCTTCAGCAAGATTTTTTTCTGCCGCTTTGTGTGACTGATCTAACTTTGCAAGTTCTGCTTCTTGCTCGGGCGTTATGGCCAAGACAATCGGTTCGTTGTTTTGGCCATCTCCTGCTTGCAGCGTGCCGCTTTCGGTAATGTTGTTAAAGAATGCAAAGAGTTGATAAAACTCTTTCTGCGTGATGGGGTCGTATTTGTGATCGTGGCAACGGCAGCAGTTGAACGTCAGCCCGAGCCAGGTGAGGCCGGTGGTTTCAACTCGATCAATAACGGTTTCAACCCGCCATTCCTCGGCAATCAGCCCCCCTTCGCCATTGAGGCGATGGTTGCGATTGAAGCCTGTGGCGACGATTTGAGAATTGCTTGCCGCAGGCAAGAGGTCGCCGGCTAATTGTTCTGTTGTAAAGCGATCAAATGGCAGATTATCGTTGTACGCCTTAATCACCCAATCGCGCCAGGGCCATTGTTTGCGACTGCTATCGGCTTGAAAGCCATTGCTGTCGGCATATCGGGCGAAGTCAAGCCATTGTAAAGCCATCTGTTCGCCATAACCCGGCGACGCGAGCAAGCGATCGACAACCTTTTCGTATGCCTCGGGAGATTGATCAGCAAGAAAACTGGCAATCTCCTCCGGCGACGGCGGCAGACCAGTGAGATCCAGCGACAGTCGCCGCAAAAGCGTGCGTTGATTAGCTTCCGGTGACGGCTTGAGATTTTCTTTTTCGAGTCTCGCCAGTAAAAAGTGATCAATCGCATTGCGGGGCCACTTTTCATCCGTGACTCGGGGGACAGCCGGCCGCTCGACAGGCTGAAAAGACCAGTGCCCCTGATACACAGCCCCTTCAGCCACCCAGCGTTTGAGTAAATCGACTTGTTCATCACTCAGTTTTTTGTGCGACTCCTCTGGCGGCATCCGCTCCTCTGGGTCGGTCGAGAGAATTCGTTTGACGAGACCGCTGGCTTGGAGATCACCCGGCACAAGGGCCGCATCACCCGATTCATTTATCGCAAGTGCCGCCTCACGAAGATCGAGTCGCAATCCGGCCTGTCGCTTTTTGTCATCTGGCCCATGGCACTGAAAACAGTTGTCTGACAAGAGCGGGCGAATGTCACTGTTAAAATTGATTTTTTTTAGTTCAGCCGCAACCAGCGGGCCAGCTGTCGACACCATCAGCAGTATCAACGCACTCAAGCGCACTGGTATGGCTGGTGGGAATTGCTCTGGCGTGTTATTCAGTCGAATCATTTTTAGGAAAATATTTCCTTAATGACGCGGTGGTGCTCCACACCTGTCAATCGCTGGTCAAGTCCCTGAAACTTGAAAGTGAGTTTTTCGTGATCGAGCCCCAAGGCCGCCAAAATCGTGGCATGCAAATCACCCACACCGACTTTGTCAACGACCGCCTTAAATCCGATGTCATCCGTTTCACCGTAATGAACGCCCCCTTTGATGCCTCCGCCCGCAAGCCACGCTGTGAAGGCGTGAGGATTATGGTCGCGGCCCGGCTTGGCTCCCTTTTGCGCGATGGGCAATCGTCCAAATTCGCCGGCACAAATAACGAGCGTTGATTCAAGCAGCCCGCTTTGAGCCAGATCGCTCAACAAAGCAGCAATGGGCTGATCGGCCTCCTTAGCAAAGCCGCTGTGGTTGCCCGCTAAGTCGATATGCCCGTCCCAGCTTTGCTGATTTTCCATGCCACCAGAGTAGATTTGCACAAACCGCACGCCTCGTTCCACAAAACGCCTCGCAAGCAAGCACTGCTTGGCAAAATGGGCGCAGTGTTTTTTATCGGTTCCGTAGAGCGCGTGAATCGACTCCGGTTCCTTACTGAATTCGAGGGCTTCGGGTGCGGTCGTTTGCATGCGATAGGCCATCTCAAAGCTTTCGATGCGTGCAGCCAGTTCACTTTCGACCGCCGACTGTCGGGCATGGTGTTGATTGAGCTGGTTGAGTAGATCGAGTTGCGCTCGCTGAGGATTGCCAGCGAGATTTCCAGGTGGCTTCAAATTATCAATCGGTTCACCCTGCGGTTTGAGCCACGTTCCCTGATAAATACTTGGCAAAAATCCCGCCCCCCAGTTGGAGGCACTGCCTTTTGGCAGTCCGCGATTGAGCGGATCAGACATGACGATAAACGCCGGCAGATTTTCACACTCAGAACCTAAACCATAGGTCACCCACGAACCGACGCACGGAGAACCCATTCGCGTCACGCCTGTGTTCATCATGAACAGCGCCGGGCTGTGGTTGTTGGAACTGGAAAAACAGGAGTGAATAAAGGCCATCTTGTCGACATGCTGGGCCAAGCCTGGAAACAGTTCCGAACCCCACGTGCCACTTTCGCCATGCTGCTTGAACTCAAACGGAGACTTCATGATCGCGCCGACTTCTGCCGGGAAAAAACCCGTCTTTGGATCGAATCCTTCAAGAGGCTGGCCATCGCGTTTGGCTAGTTCCGGGCGATAGTTCCAGGTGTCGACCTGGCTCGGACCGCCATTCATAAAAATCCAGATCACATTTTTTGCCTTGGCCGGCATCATCGGTGGCTTAGCGGCGAATGGTCCGAGCGACCTGGTCGCCTCCGCTAAAGCAGCCTGATTTCCGCTCAACATGCCCGTCAGGGCCAGCCAGCCACAACCGCCTCCACACTGCTTGAGCCAGTCGCGGCGAGTCTGCTTCTCGATTTCACGAACGATGGAAAAATCGAATGTTTGCATGGAAAAAACTCCACTTATTCTTGGTACGCCAGTTCGTTGAGCCCAAAGAGGATTTGGCACATATCAACCATCGCTAGAGATCGATGATCGGCCTTCCCGGCGTCACGATAGTTCGCCGATTGGCTCTCCAGAAAAGCAAGTGCCGATTCGGTTTCCACTTCATCGGGCGGGCGATTGATGGCGATTTGATAGGCCCGTTCGAGAGCCGGCCGGAAGTCGGCAGCAATGGGGGCAGTCGACTCCACTCGCTTGGCAAACGCTTCCGCCCACGCCCTTGTATGCGGGCTATTCATGATCAACAAGGCCTGCGGAGCAACCGTTGTCGTCGGACGTTGTCCTTGGCTGACCAGCGGTTCCGGCTGATCGAAAACAACCATTGAGCTGATCAATTCACTGCGTTTGACCATAAAGTAGATGCTGCGGCGGGGACTCATCTCGTCTCGAGTGCCGGGCCCAAACATCGTGAGATTGAGTTTCCCGGAAATCGCCAGCAAGCTGTCACGGATCGCCTCCCCTTCCAGCCGACGAGGCACTCGCCGCACAAATAGTTCATTCGTTGGATCGGCTTTTTCCCTCAATTTAAAATCGGCACCAGCCTCAGTCGTCTGCATGTAGACCGCACTTGTCATTAGGAGTTTGTGAAGGGATTTGAGTTTCCAACCGCCGCGAATCAATTCTCCAGCCAGCCAGTCGAGTAACTCCGGGTGAGAGGGCTTGGCTCCCGTGTGTCCAAAATCGTTGGGAGTGGCGACAATGCCCGTTCCAAAGTGATGCTGCCAGAGACGATTTACCGCCACTCGGGCTGCAATGGCTCCGGCCCCTTGATCGACATCAATGATCCAATTGGCTAAGGAGCGGCGGCGGCCGGAGTATTGTGCACCGGCCGGAGGCGACCATTGCCATTGCGATTGGGAATCAGCCGTGGGCATGAGAACCTGTAAGAAGCTTTGGGTGGCGACGCCATTTTTACGATCGACGCTGCCCCGCTCCAGAAAGTACGACTCCGGAAAGAAGTCGGCTCCTTGGGTGTGGTGTCGCATGGGCTTGTAGCCCTCACCGCAGATCATGATGTTGGTCTTGGCGGAAGGCTCCTGTTTTGTGTGTTGATCCACTTTCGCCTGGAGCCGGCGCCAATTCGCATCGCGTTTTTTCCACCACTCGAAAAGGGCGTTTTGTTTTTCAGCTGGCAGTGAGGCCATTTGTTCTGGGCTCGATGCTTCGGCCAAGATATCGGCAATGGGTGGGGGCAGTGAATCACCGTCGAGCAATGGCTCTGCGACACTCGTGAGCGAGATGCGAAATCGTCCGAGCGAGTGTTGGGTATTCACTCGGAAATCGAGCGTAATCGTGAGCGGAACTCCCGCCTCAAGCTCGAATGGTTGGGCAAGCGTACAAACAGCCGCATGGTCTTTGCCAAACTGAGGATCAACAGCCCAGCCGGTCGTAGGATTGTCGTCCAACGATGCTGCAATTGAGAGATTGCTCTTGTTCTGTTCAAAGTCGACATCGGCTTTGGCAATTTTTAGGGCCACGGGTTCTGCCCCCGGCGTGGCGGCAGAAAGGGAGATTTTACTGAGGCCAAAATTACCATTGGCCGCTCGGCCAGGCCCCGATTTGGGCAGGCTTGCATCGGCCAATGCTTCCAGACGGATGCCCGTGATTTTCCGCGAAGACGGCCGAGACTCGATCGTGTAGATGTCCTGATCGCCGTTATTGCCCTCGGCCAGATACGAGCCATCGTCCAACTTTTTGAACGATGCGCCAGCTTTTGATTTAATTTCGGAGAGCTCGAGAACCGTCCATGTTTTAGCGGCTCGGTCGCCCGCACCAATCGACCGAAACAAGTCGCTTCGCAGGGCATCTTCGTATGTTTTTACCTCTGCCAGCAGCGAGTCCTGCTCTTTTCTCCACTGCGTCATCTTCGGGCTATTGCTGTTTCGCTCCAGATCAACATCTAAATTACTTCGTACCGTCAGAGTGAATGTGGAAAGAAGACGATAGTAATCTCGCGTAGGAATTGGATCGAACTTGTGATCGTGGCAACGCGCGCAGCCAATCGTGAGACCCATGAAGGCAGAGCCCGTTGTCGAGAGCATGTCGTCAAGAGCGTCGTAGCGGGTTCGCTCAACTTCATTGGCTGTAATTTGTGTGGGAAAAACCCCGGCCCCTAAAAACCCGGTTGCCGCCAGAGCTAGCGGATTGTCTGGCTCGAATTCGTCCCCAGCCAGTTGCCACTCGATAAACTTTGTGTAGGGGAGGTCTTCGTTCAGGGCTTGAATAACGAAATCACGAAAAGCCCATGCCCCCGGCCGGTCGTAGTCTTGTTCAAATCCGTGACTCTCGGCAAAGCGGGCAACATCGAGCCAGTGCCGTGCCCAACGCTCGCCGTAATGCGGATTGTCGAGCAAGCGATCAATCAAGGCAGGCCACGCAGCAGAAGACTCGTCGTTGACGAAGGCGTCTGCTTCTTCCGGCGTTGGCGGAAGGCCGAGCAAGTCGAGATACGCCCGACGCACAAGATTTCGTTTAGAGGCCTCAGGCGAAAGTTCTAGGCCCTTTGCCTTTGCTTTGGCAACAATAAAGCAGTCCACATCGGTGCGAACGCCAACCGCTAATTTTCCCTCGTCAAGATTGGGTGGAGTGACTTTTGCCAATGGCTGAAAAGACCACCACGATTTATCTTTCTCCTCTATCGTTGCCGATTTTTTCTGCGGCTTATTGGCCGCCAAAGCGAATTCGTACGGTGCGCCGTTGTCGATCCACTTCGCGATCAGCGAGATTTGTTCGGCCGACAATTTTGCGGCATTGTCGGGCATGATGGGTTCTTCGGCGTGGGTGATTAATTTGTAGAGCTGGCTGACTTGTGACTGAAAGGGAACGACCACCACGCCCGATTCCCCTCCCTCGAGCAAACCCTCGCGGGTGGCTAGGTCGAATTCCCCTTCAATTTTTTCCCCGCCGTGACACTTAAGACAGTTTTCCTTCAAAATCCCGGCGATCTGTTTTTGAAACTGATCGAGTCCCTCGGTCATCCGCTGGGCATGATCGGCGGGCAAGGCCGAGACCACCGCGGGGCGTGGCCGATCAGCGGCGTCCACCGCTTCCTCGTCGTCGGCTCGAACAGTCATTCGTAGCGGGCCGAATACCGCCAGCAAGACCGCTGCCATAATAAGGGTGAGGATGTCGACATTCGTTCGCTGAAAGCGGTGAAAGAAGTCGATCATGAGAACCTCTTTGTTGAGCGATGAGCGGCGCTTGGCAAAACGCTGCCGGAAATGGCTCATTATTTGTGGTGGGCACGACGCTCGTCGTAGGCTTTGCGCAACTGAGATTGTACATTCAGCTGAGCCCGTTGCACAATCGATTCCGGCAGTTCGTAACGGCACACGAACTTTGTAAATTGTCCCTGTTGCTCGGCCGTTTCCTCCGAAAGACGGCGGGTTTTGAGGCATTCAGGGCAGGTCGGTACAAGATGGCCTCCTGCGCTTTTGACTGCCTTTTGCCAATCGTTTTGTGTGGCAAAAGGAATCGTGCCCAACGTTCCCTCTGGAGTCACAAAAAAACGCGGCTCACTCCACGGAAAAAGGTACGGTTGCCCATCGGCCTTACGACCAGGACACTTCGGGTTGTCGCAGGCATACGCGGGCCAGGCGATTTCGCGGGAGCCTTTATCTACAAATACGCCCTGGATGCCCGGCGCCCGAATCTGCTTGCCTTTCTCCGTGATAAAGAGGTCGGGCATCGCCATGCGTTTTGCCTCGATCGCCTCAAACGTAAGCGGCTGGGGTTCACCGATGCAAGACAGTGCGCAGCACGCCATCGCCATCCACAAAAGTTTCACGCCGGTTGATGCCATCACAATGCCAATCAGTTGCTTAGCGGTGGCGTGCCGGGAGGAAGCTGGAATGCACCTTGCGGAATATCTTGCCTCGTCACGCCTGGTGCCTCCCACTGCACTCGCAGATGATTTCCGCCGGTATACTGCTGGTATAATTTCACTTCAATGTCAACCCATTGCTCTGCGACAAAACTGATCGACGAAGTCCCTGTCCAGCTCCAAGGACCTCCATTCCACCCGGCGTTTGCGTAGATCTGTTGCCCATTGATCGTGATCCAGCAACCATCATCATGGCTGACATAGAAGACATATTGGCCCGACTGAGTTGCCCGGATTTGGCCCCGCCAGATGACCGTAAATATTTGTGTTGGATTGATCATAGGATGCTTAGGATAATCCGGGCCGCTAGGCCCTCCAGAAAAGCCGCTCCCAAAAGGCATGTTCAGGTCGAGATCAACTCGGGATTTGTACGGTGCTCCGGTCCAGTCCGTCTTGTCGCGATACTCAGCCAAGAGTCCCGGCCTACTTAATTGGGATGCGATCTCTCCTCCGCAATCCAGCAGCGGCTGCCACAGCCGGGTGCAAATCTCAGCTCCAACAACTGTGTCATACGGGTTGATCGCTTCTGGCGCGAGCCGCTGCACATTGCCGTCCATTTTGAGAATGTTCATCATGCCGCCATGACGGGGTGCAATGGCTTTATCCCACGCATACTGGTCGGCAGTGACCCAGGGCAAAGGGCTAGAAAAAGCGTCGCCAAGCACGATTCTGTCGGAATCTTCCTGGAAGCGTCCGAGGCACGGATTGACGCCATAGGAAAGAGTCGCAATGGAAGAGCCGATATTCGCCGTCGGACAGTTATAAATTTTGGACTGCGGCCCTTCAATGTATCCATCCATCTCGTAGAGCATCTCTCTTGCCGTCGGTGCCCGAGAGAAGGCGGTGATATACCTGTGCAGGGCGATTCCCAATTGTTTCTGATTGTTTCCGCACTGAGCCGCACGAGCTGCTTCACGAAACATTTGCACAGCCGGCAAGAGCAGGCCAATCAAAAGTCCGATGATTGCGATGACAACAAGCAGCTCAATCAATGTAAAGCCACGCAGCAAACGATCAGGGTACTCTCGTTTAAATTTCATTGAGTCACCCTCCATGGGGCCTCTGCCCCCATCAAAGCCTATCATTTCATCGGGTTTACTTAAAGGCTTCCAGAATCTTTTCCTTTCTTGAGAAAAAGATTTCCTCCTCTCCCGGCTCCTTTGAATCGCCCGATCGTGAAGCCTGTGGCGAGCGCTGCGATGGCCGCCACGCCACTGGCAATCCAAAATCGCCGGGTAGCCGCTCGCTTGGTAGTCGCTTCCTGCTCAAGGGCTGCTTGTAAGAGCACGGTGGCCTCTTGTATCGCTCGGGTGCCAGCGGGGGGCCGCTGATCGAGCCATCCGCGATCGGCAACAACTTGGATTTCTGGCTGGATCTGCCGGTCTGCCTGCCAAGCCGATGCGTCACAGCTCCATGCCAGCGGCAAGGGCAGATGGCGTGAGCCAGGGGCCATCACGTGCTCAATCGCTTCAACAGCCTGAAGCAGAGCCGTTGGACTGGCAAACCGATCAGCCGGATCTTTCGCCAACAGCCTGTCGACGATGCCAGCGACACCGGCAGGCAGCTCTGGCCGTCGCTTTGCGATCGAGACCAGCGAATCCTTCACATGTGACATTGCCACTGCCAGACTTGTGGTGCCTGTAAAGGGCGGCCTGCCTGAGAGCAGATGGTAGACGGTGGCTCCCAACGAGTAGAGATCGCTGCGGGCATCCACCGGTCGCCCCTCCGCCTGCTCAGGGCTCATATAGAGCGGAGTGCCGATCGTCATGCCTTCCTGTGTGAGATCGCGGC
>Ga0194055_10001602_pt1 | contig 18421 bp, 10 predicted proteins | sample SepL449m_MetaG_FD_155482 | JGI IMG/M metagenome (GOLD analysis project Ga0194055, IMG submission 155482) | Anoxic zone freshwater microbial communities from boreal shield lake in IISD Experimental Lakes Area, Ontario, Canada - Sep2016-L442-9m | ecosystem: Environmental > Aquatic > Freshwater >...
GGGGGGAACAGCCGCTGAAGAGATTTGTGGGGAGTCAGAAATTGGGGGAAAAACGACTCAAGGAGGATTGTTTTGGATCGGATGGGGTTTGGGTCTTTCCCGAAGCTGACACCACCTCCGACCTTTGGAATATACACGACATTGCTGGCTCTGTCTAATTCTTTTTTCCGGCAGTCTTTAAAAAGTGCAAATGCAGCTTGTTTCTCGTGTTTGTTGGCGGCAAACGCCGATGAGACACGTTCCCGAGACAAGTTTCGGTATGCTACCCCAAGGCCCCTGCCAGACTGAATTTCATTGAGTCCTGAGAGACATCTTCCCTATGGCCAGACCGCTCATCGATCCGTTTTCCGCCCGCGCCCAATTTGAAACTGGGGCTGGCCCCGCCACCTTTTATAGATTGCGGGCCCTTGACGATGCCGGAGTGACCAACACATCGCGACTCCCCTATTCGATTCGAATCGTGCTGGAAGCGTTGCTGCGCACCTGTGACGGCTACGAAGTCACAGAAACCGACATCTGCAGCCTTGCTACATGGAATGCCGCCCAGCCAGCCGAAACGGAAATCCCTTTCAAGCCGGCCCGAGTCGTGCTGCAGGATTTTACCGGCGTGCCTTGTGTTGTCGATCTTGCGGCCATGCGGGCGGCGATGAAACGCCTCGGTGGGGATCCTGGAAAAATCAATCCACTCGTGCCAGTCGATCTGGTTATCGACCACTCGGTACAGGTCGATTTTTTCGGCACATCTGATTCCCTCGAAAAAAATGTCGAGGTGGAGTTTGCCCGCAATGCCGAACGCTACGCCTTTTTGCGTTGGGGCCAGCAGGCGTTTAAAAATTTCCGGGTTGTACCGCCGGCAATCGGGATCGTGCATCAGGTCAATCTGGAGTTTCTGGCTGGTTGTGTCTTTTTGCGAGATGATCCGGCGGCGGGAAAAGGGGGGCTGAAAGTGGCTCTGCCAGACACGCTCGTCGGCACCGATAGCCACACCACAATGATTAATGGATTGGGTGTTGTGGGCTGGGGGGTGGGAGGGATTGAGGCGGAAGCTGTCATGCTCGGGCAGGCGCTGTCGCTCTTACTACCCGAAGTGGTTGGATTCGAACTGACTGGCCGACTGCCAGCAGGCGTGACGGCCACAGACCTCGTGTTGACGGTGACTGAGATCCTCCGCAAGCAAGGCGTTGTCGGAAAGTTTGTCGAGTTTTGTGGATCGGGACTTTTGAATATGTCGCTAGCCGATCGAGCTACGATCGCCAACATGGCGCCTGAATATGGAGCCACGATGGGGTTCTTTCCGATCGACGACGAGACGCTCGCGTATCTGCGGCTGACCGGTCGGCCCGCCGAGAGCGTGGCACTCGTGGAACGCTACACAAAAGAGCAGGGGCTCTTTCGCACGGCCACGAGCCCGGTGCCAGAGTTTAGCCAGCGATTAGCCCTCGACATGGCCACGATCGTGCCCAGCCTGGCCGGCCCCAAGCGGCCGCAAGACCGCGTCCCGCTCAAGGACGTCAAAAAAGCCTTTGCCGAATCGCTTACCGCGTCGACGGCCAAACGTGGGTTTGCACTTGATGAATCGGGGCTCAGTCGCAGCGCCAGCGTCAAGCAGAATGGCCACTCCGCGACGATCCATCACGGGGCCGTTGTGATCGCAGCCATTACTAGTTGCACCAACACCAGTAACCCCAGCGTGATGGTGGCTGCCGGTTTACTGGCCCGTAAGGCAGTGGCCAAGGGGCTTTCGACCAAGCCCTGGGTCAAGACGAGCCTCGCGCCGGGATCACGGGTTGTCACTGACTATCTCGAACGATCGGGTCTTGATCGCGATCTGGATGCGCTGGGCTTTGAAACGGTGGGCTATGGCTGCACGACATGCATCGGCAATTCTGGGCCGCTGCCAGATGCTGTGGCCCAAGCCGTTGGCGAAGGAGATTTGGTGGCTGCTGCAGTGCTCTCCGGGAATCGTAATTTTGAGGGCCGAGTGAATCCGCTGGTGAAGGCCAACTGGCTGGCGAGCCCGCCGCTGGTGGTGGCCTATGCATTGGCCGGTACAACAGACATCGACATGGAGCACGAGCCTCTGGGCAAGGGCAGCGATGGTCAGCCGGTTTACTTGCGTGACATCTGGCCCACCGCGGAGGAAGTCCGCGAGTGCGTTGCTGCGAGCGTCACGCCGGAGCAGTTTCGTGCTCGCTACGGCAATGTCTGGCAGTCCAATCCCCGCTGGAACGCTGTGCCAACCTCCTCAGGCGAGCTCTACGACTGGGAAGCCACAAGCACCTACATTCAAGAGCCGCCCTTTTTGGCAATTCTGACGCGAGAGGCAGTTCCTCCGACGAGCGTGCGCGGTGCTAGGGTGCTGTTGGCGCTAGGCGATAGCGTGACGACCGATCACATTTCGCCTGCCGGTAGCATTGCCAAGGTGAGTCCTGCCGGCAACTATCTGATGCAGCACGGTGTGCCGCCGCATGACTTTAATAGCTACGGCGCCCGCCGGGGCAACGATCGCGTCATGACGCGTGGCACATTTGCCAACATTCGTATTCGCAATCTGCTGGTGCCCGGCACGGAGGGAGGCGTGACGCGTTTGCTTGGTGGACCAAAACAGGCTGCCGAAGTGCTGCCGATTTACGATGCGGCCATGATCTATAAATCGCAGGGCACTCCGCTGGTGATCTTGGCGGGGGCAGAGTATGGCACAGGCAGTTCCCGCGATTGGGCGGCCAAGGGCACGATGCTGCTGGGAGTGAGGGCGGTGCTAGCGACGAGCTTCGAACGGATTCACCGTTCTAACCTCGTGGGCATGGGAGTGCTGCCGCTGGTGCTCCCCGAGTCGTGGCAGCAATTGGGACTCAGCGGCGAGGAAGTGTTTGACATTCCCTTTAAAGGAATCGTGCCGCGATCAACGCTGCATGTGAAGGTGACGGCTGCCGACGGTTCGCAGCGGCAGATTCCTTGCACGGTGCGAATCGATACGCCCGTTGAACTGGATCAGTTTCAAGCCGGTGGCATTTTGCCATTTGTGCTGCGGAAGCTGCTCGACTGATAAAGTCTCAAGAGCCTCGGGCGATCCGTGGTATTTAAAGAGCGATCGCCGTCTGCCTGACGCTGCGATCGTTTTGATCGATAGCCTTTGCCGAAACCGCAAAGCTTGTCAAAAATAGCTTTTTTGAACCAAAAAAATCTCTTTTCCCCAATCGAGCGGTGGTTCTTTCCGGCCCAACAACCTAGACTGCGGCATCTTTGCGGGCTTGCGTTCAGCAGGCCCCATCATTTTATGTAGCGCGGGCTCGCTGAGGCCGCTCACAAAAGAAGGAGCGACCGTGGGAAATCTGCTGGCAACCGCCGCGAATGTGGCTCTCAATCCAACGCTATTGGCTGTTTGTGAGCGCCGTCAGCCACAGTCTTTTTCGCGTCGGTCGATTGCCAAAGTGGTGTTTGAGGAACTCGCTCGCGTGCAAGCCATGCGATCGCCTTTAGACCCAGTGTCCATAAGGCTTTTGCCGAGTTCGTTGCTGGCCGAGGCCGGCATCAAAGACACCGTCTTTATGGATGCTGTGAGTCGCATTGAGGGCCGTTATCAGATGCGATTTCGCGATGAGTGGCTGCTGGATATGCAAACCTGCGAGGATCTGATCGCGTGCATCGCCGACCACATGTTTGACACGGTAGATCGCTCAGAGCAGCCAATCCCCCCCCCGCCTCGCGAGGGGCATAGAGTGGCGGCATTGGCTGAGTTAGACAGCGACCCGGCAAACACTGACGCTTTTCCGGAGTGTTTGGCCCTTGAGGAGCGGTTGCAAGGGTTGGCCGAGGCCGGGCTCGTCAATCCATTTTTGCGAGCCAATCAGCGGGTGCACAATCGCACCGCCGAGATTAATGGCCGCGAAGTGGTCAGCTTTACCAGTTTTGATTATCTGGGGTTGGCCGGTCACCCCGATGTGACGCGGGCGGCAAAAGCGGCGATTGATCGCTTTGGCTGCAGTGCTTCGGCGAGCCGAATGGTGGGGGGCAACAATACGATTTTGGACCGACTCGACATTGAGTTGGCACGATTTTTAAGGACCGAACGGGCAGTGGTTTTTCCCTGTGGATACGGCACTAATGCCTCGATCTTCAACCATCTTTTTGGTACAGGAGACTTGATCCTCTACGACGAATTGGCACACAACAGCATCATGCACGGGGCTGGCGCATCCAAGGCAGGCAAGCGATCGTTTCGGCACAACGACTACGATCAACTTGACGCCCTGCTTCGGGATCTCCGGTCAAGCTACCGGCGGGTCGTCATTGCGATCGAGGGCGTCTACAGCATGGATGGCGACTATCCCGATCTGCCAAAATTTATGGCCGTTAAGAAAAAGCATAGGGCGCTATTGTATGTCGACGAAGCCCATTCGCTGGGCACGATGGGTCCCGAAGGCCGCGGCATCTGCGATTTCTTTGATGTCGATCCAGCCGAGGGCGACCTGTGGATGGGCACGATCAGCAAGGCGCTGGGCGCTGGCGGCGGCTATCTGGCTGGCCGCGAGCGGCTGATTCGCTACCTGGGCTACACGACGCCGGCATTTGTTTTTTCAACGGCCTGTTCACCACCCAATGCGGCTGCAGCGCTTGAGGGTTTGCGGGTGATCGAGCGAGAGCCGTGGCGGGTGACACGGCTCCAAGAGAACTCAGAACTCTTTTTGAAATTGGCTGCAGACAGCGATCTGAATACGGGTTCAAGCGTTGATACGCCTGTAATTCCTGTGATTGTGGGCAGCTCGACACGGGCCATTCATGTTTCGCAGCAACTCTTAGAGCAGGGCATCAACGCCCAGCCAATTCTCTATCCGGCGGTGCGAGAAACGGCCGCCCGCGTGCGATTTTTCCTTACATCCGAACACACGGAAGAACAGATTGTGCATGCGGTGAGCGCTGTGGCGGATGTCTTGTCGCGGTGCTGATATTTTTGATTGGTTCACAGAGGGCATAGAAAGGTATCAAGTCCATGGCTATCGGCGAAGTTACGAGTTTCGAAGTGGCGGCTGACGAACCAGCCGGCGACATGAATCCAGATCGCGAGTATCTGCGATTCCTCCGGCCAAAAATTCCAGCAGCGGCCTTTGCTTCTAATCCACGCAAGCTTTTTTTCTTGGCCGGCCATGTGGCGATCCTTGTGGCCGGAGAATTGATCATTCGCTGGACTGATTCTGTGGCGATCTGGGTGGCCGTTGCCATGCTGAGCGGCCACAGTGTGGCGAGCATTGCTTTTTTTGCCCATGAACTCAGCCACGGAGCCGTCGTGCGTCAACGCAGCCTGCGGTATCCGCTGGAGGTGTTGGCATGGGGGGTTTTTATGACCCCCGCCACGATGTGGAGACGCACCCACAACCACGCGCACCATCTCAATGCCAACACAGTTATCGACACCGATCGGCAATTTCGCCAGTCGGAGGAACGCTGGGATACGCGCTTGTTTTCCCGGTTGGCTCAGCCGCACCGTGGGGGCGTGAGCGTCAATCCACTGGTCTGGCTGGGCAGCATGCTTTACGGAGTGCGGATGACGACGGCTGTTTTCTGGCCGCAGTCGTGGCTTCTGCCCAGCGTTGTCTCGCGGGCCACCTACACGCTGCAAGAGCGACGGGCGGTGCTGTTTGAAATGGGCGTGATCGCGGCTATTCAACTGGGAGTGTTTGCCATGGTGGGCGGTGACTGGTGGCGGTATGCGGTGCTCTCGACGGTGACGGCGCTAGTGGCATCGGCAACATTGACCGCGTATACGGTGACCAACCACTTTCTCAATCCGCTGGTTGTAACGCGTGACTCGCTGGCTGCCAGCACGTCAGTCACGGTGCCAAAACTGGTTGACAGTCTTCACTTAAACTTTTCTTACCACACCGAGCACCATCTATTCCCCGGCTTAAACTCCGATTATTACCCACTGGTCGGTCGCTTAGTGCGGAAACACTATGGCGATCGCTACCACACATTGCCGCTGGTTACGGCGTGGCAAAAGCTCTGGCAGGGGGAACGCACGATAGTCGAGCCGATAGCCGAGTTGACTCGCAATAGTTGAATCGTGGCGTGCCGAGGGCCGAATGGCTTGGCGAGTCGCAGTCACTTTTTTAGGGAGGCTAAAAGTCGGGTGCTTTCACCCGCTGCAATCATCCGGCAGATCTGGGTGTAGGGCCACGGCCAAAAACGAAACAGCCAGAGGAGCCAACCGCCGCTTTGCCAAAGGAGATAGCGAACGACGGCAAATCGCCGGGGCGTAGCGCCACCTTTTTTTTCTAGCACGACCGGATTCCAAAAGAAAACGCCATCCACTGGCACAAGGCCGCTTGAGCCATAGAGACGCCGCCACTCCCCGCTGTACTGGGCGTTCCTTCTGAGGTGCGTGCCGACACAAGGATGCAGGTAGGCAAACGGCGCGTGCGAAAAGAAAAATCCCCCCGGCTTGAGATATGTCACAAGCGTTTTGACCATCTCCGGCGGATTGGGCAGATGTTCTAAAACATCGAGGCAAACGATGGCGTCAAACGCCTCGGTCGAGAGTTCATCCAGCGATTGGCAGACTGTGACTGGAACCTGATTGAGGGCAAACACATGGCGGGCAAATCCGAGTGAAAGGGTGCCGATTTCAAAGTAGGTGACGACGTGGCCGCTGAGGGCAAGGGCAGCGCAGTCAAAGCCCAGCCCATCCCCAAAGACGAGAATCCGCGCGCTACTCATCTGCCAGCCTGCCAGCGTCGCAATGATTCGCTGCCGCATGGCTTGCTTTGTCGGACAGCGATTCCAGACCAGCGTTTCATAGAGAAACGCATCTGTTTTTGCGTAGAGTCGATCGAGTGCCTCGCTTTGCTCGTAGCGGGGAATCGATTCAAGTTGCATGGCAGATCGTACGCTTTGACCCAAGCAGCGGTGCTCCTCGAGCAGTCGCTGTGAGACTTCCCCGAGAGGTTTGCCGGAAACTTCAGCAATCAGCCGGGTGCAGGTCGGCAGGTCGTTGAGCGGCAGCGGTCTTAGGCAGGAAGCGTCAGGGGAGGTGTGCAACGGGGTTCTTTCTTTGCGCTGAGTTATCTGGGGATCTCGATTCAGCGACGATTCGAAAAAGACTCTAAGAGTAGGACAACTGCACTCCAACGTGAAGTGTTCGGGTGTTCAATGTTCGGGGCCTTTCCGAATAAGTGCCTGCGAAGGCGGTGTTCCTGACCGATGGCCTGCGGCAGCTTTGGGCCGCCGTAAGCACCCAATTGCTTCCTTCCGAAAAAGCCCGTGGCGGAAGCGAGGGGGTGTGACAAAGTGAGGGCCGCTAACCGGTGGCTGAGAGGGGTGAAAAGGGGCTGGCAGGCAGATTCTCGTCGGCTTGAAGGAGCGGCTTAGCACGCTCGTAAAAGGTGTCACTGACCACCAGGAGGGCTGGCAGCAGAATCAGTTCGGCAACCGTGGCCGCCGCCACAGCCGCACACGCAAGTCGGCCAAAACTCGCCAACGAGGGCACGCTGCTGACGGTGACCGCCGCAAAGCCCACCGTCAGCACGACTCCCCCAATCACGATCGGATTGCCCGTTTCCGCGATCGCGCGTTTGACGGCGCTGGTGATTGAAATGCCTGCACGGCGCTGCCGTAAGAGTGCGGAGAGAACATGCACGGTGTCGTCCACGGCCAATCCGAGGCAGACATTAAAGACAATCACGGTTGCGGGATCGAGAGACCGACCGCTCAAGACGACAATCGCTCCAATCACCGCCAGCGGAAAAATGTTGGGAATCAAGCTGATGATACCAAGCAGCGGCGAGCGAAAGGCTATCGCCATAATAGTGCCAATCACAGCCACCTCAAGGATCAGACTAGAGCCCAGATCGCGGACGAGCTGACGGATGTTGCGGGCCGAAACAACCGACATGCCAGCCAGTTGAAACTTCCAGCCAGGCCGCGACTCTGCCAGCGGCACAAGGCCGGCATCGACTTGGTCGTAAATAACTTCCAGGGCCCGCGAGCCCAGATCGCTGACGCGGGCCCGCACGATGGCTGTGCCCGATGCCGGATCGACGACATCGCGGAACGCTTCGGCACTGAGTCGGCGGGTGGCTCGAGGGGACAGCGTGTTGGCAATGGTGGCCAGCGAGAGAGCCTGTTTGATGCCACCGGCCTGTTCAAGCACTTGATGCACATCGGTGAGTGCGTCGAGGACCGCTGGGCCTCGCCAGTCGGTGTCCTTGGGCCAGGTGACTAGCACATCGACCCCCATCGCCCCACCAAAGTCGCTGTCTACGCGAGCCAAACAACGAGCACTCGCAGCACCTTGAGGCAGTGCATCGGCAACGCGGTTGTCGGCATCGAGGCCCAGGCAGGTAAGTCCCAGCAGCAGCGTGCCGAGGCAGCCGATCACAGCGATTGGCCTGGCATGCCGCACCGAGAAGGCCGTCAGCACGCCAGCAAGTCGTCCGGCCTGTCGGGATGAGTGGCCCAGATAAATGCCCTGGCAAAAACGCGTTGACGCCAGCAGCGGCGTGAGGAGCGTGACGGCCAAAAAACTGGCGATCGCGCCGGCTGCCGCAGCGATGCCAAACGCCCGTACCGCATCGATGCGGGCCGCGGCCAGCGATGCAAAGCCGATCGCCGTCACCAGACTTGTCAGCCCACAGGCTCTGCCAACTCGCGAAATGGCTCCCGACGAAGCGGTCAAGGGATCGACGCCCCGTCGCTGGCTACGACGCATGTCTTCAATAAAGTGAATCGAATCGCATGTTCCGACAACCAGTGCCAGCGACGGCACGACGCTGGTGAGGATGTTGATTGGCGCACCAAACAAGCCAAGCAGACCAATCGCCCAGACCGCGCCCACAAATGGCGGCACGCAGGCGACAACCGTCGATCGCACGCTCTTGGCCACGGTGGCCGAAAGCACAACGGCAAAGATCAGCCCCAGCGAGTTGAAGATCAGCATGTCTCGCCGCAAGGCTCGCGAGGCCTGATCGCGAAGGGCCGGCAGGCCAGTTAACTCAAGCTCGATGCCCGGAGTTTGAGAGCGAGGGTTGTCGATCGTGATCGCGGCCTCGATCTGGCTCATCACCGTATCAAGGCGGGGCGGGGCGTCAAATCCGACCGCCAGCCTGGCAAATAAAAGTGACGAACTGCCGTCGCTCGAGAGGAGGTGTCCGGCAATCAAAGGGTGGCCGATGGACCGGGCGCGGGCGGCACAAAGGGCCTCGGCATCGAGAGGGACGCTTGTGCGTGGAATCACAGGGAGCAGGGCACCGGATGGCCCTTGGCGACGAATATCGAAGATTGAACGCACCTGCTCGATGCCTTCAATGTGCTCCAGCGATTCGACCAGCCGCTTCATTTCTTCAAGGGAAGTTGCATCAAACATATCGCCCGAGCGGGCACCTACGCGAATGATGCAATCCCGATCGGGAGCGCCGAAGCGGCTGCCAATCTGATCCACAACGCTGAAGTCGGCATCGACTGTTCGCAGCAAAGAACGGAGGTCGTCGTCGATCCGCAACTTTGACAAACCGACTGCTGCTAGGAGGGAGACAAATCCAACAATGGCTAAAGCGATGCCGCGCCATCCCCAGAGGTGTCCGCCGGGCTGGTCATGAAATGGAGTTCGTCCGGATCGACGATCCAACCCCGGCAGTTGCCCGCCCCGCAGCGGCAGGGAATCGCTGCGTCGGCCGGCCAGCAATAATCGATCGAGAGTTCCTCTCCCGGCTCGATGGAACGGATCGTTTGCAGCCACAAGCGGTCTTCCTGAGTGCTTCTTTCTTCGTCAAACCAATAGAAGAGTTCACAGTTAGGATCGCAACTGTGATTGACAAACCGCAGTGGCGGAGCCGGTTCTAAGAGATTTCCGGTCTGGAGCTCCATGCAGTAGCTGGAGTCTTCTGGGTGTTCGGCCATGACTGTGCCATGAATTTCGCCCACGATGATCTCGGCCTTGAGGCGACGGCGGGCAAAGACACCCTTGCCAACATGCGTGGGGCCAACCCGAACCAGTCGAAGAAGTCGATTTTGCTTGGAGTCGAGAACGGGCGGATGGGGCATCAGTAGAGTTGCCAAGAGCGGCGTTGGGTGCGGGTGCGGCAGGACTATCAGAGTTGAAAATCTACGATCACAATTCTCAATCGTCAACGCCCCATGACTGGTTCTCGTACGGCGGGGGTCATTCAAGAGACGCCCTGAATATAGTTCCGCGAACGGTAGCCCAGCATCGGCAGCAGGAGGACAGTGGCCAGAGCCATGCACGCGGTAAAAAACCAGTAGTAGCTCGCGCCCGTTAAGGTTGCATGGCCCTGCGAATCCTGCATGAACGTGTTGACGAGGGCTGTAAAAAGATTTCCCATCGAGACGCTCAGCAGGTAGAGGCTCATCACAAAACTCTTCATCTGCGGAGGAGCCTGCGTGTAGCTAAACTCCAGGCAGGTAATGGAGACCAGAACCTCTGCTGCGGTAATCACAACATACGCCAGTAACTGCCAGCCGACTGTTGGCCACTTGGCAGAAAGCCGAGTGGCATCACTGGTGATCGCCAGGCCGGCTTTTTCAAGTGTTAAAGTCACGGCCGCCGCGTCGCCGGCATTTTCAAGATCTTCTGCCAATGCGTTGAGGTTTGCCTCCCGTAACGCCTCGGCCGTGGCCACGCGGTCAATCTGGCCGGCCGCTGCCAGCGGTGCAACAACACTGCCAAAGCGTATTTTTTCAGCCTCGATCAAGCCTTGGGCATGTGCCGAAAGTGAAAAAGCCAGCACGGTCAACACAAAGCCAACCAGCACCTTTCGCAGTGGAGAAAGATCAACAAAACGTCCGCATACCGGATAAATCACAACGCCAAAAAGTGGAATGAAGGCCAGCACCAGTAAGGGATTGATGGCCTGAATCTGGCTCTCCAGCCAAACGATGCCGAAGAGTTTGCGATCCATCTGCTGTGCCTGCTGCACCCACGCCCCCCCCGATTGATCGTACAGTGACCAGAAAACAGCCACGAGGAGATAGAGCGGCACGAGCTTGAGAATCGCGGCACGGCCTGCTGGCCCAAAGGTTTCGGCAAAGTAGCCGATTCCCCGCGGGGGAATGTGAACGAAGCGATGTCGTCCCAGCCAAAAAACAAATGTGGCAAACGCCATGAGGATGCCGGGAACGCCGAACGCCCAGCCCGGTCCGTAGTGGTTGAGCAACCAAGGGGTGAGGAGCGTCGAAAAAAATGAACCAAAATTAATGGCAAAGTAAAACCAGCCAAACACCCGCTCCAAGAGGTGGCTATTAGCAGGGCCAAACTGATCGCCGACATGCGCCGAAACACAGGGCTTTATGCCCCCAGAGCCAATCGCCACTAAGGCTAGTCCTGCCAAGAGCCAACCGCGTGGCTGCATAGTTACTAGCAGCAGCGACTCCGGCAGATCGATCGCGGCTAAGCACAGATGGCCCACGCAGTAGACGATCGAGAGCAGCAGAATCGTCGCATACTTGCCGAGAAAGGCATCGGCGACAAGGCCACCCAGAATCGGAAAGAAATAAGCACTGGCCACGAAAAGATGCATCCACTCCCGCGACTGTGACTCGCTCATTCCGTCGCTTTGACCTGTCGATGAGAGGAGGTATTGGGTCATAAAGACAACGAGGATTGTCTTCATGCCGTAAAAGCTAAACCGCTCGGCCGCTTCGTTTCCTACGATGTAGGGGATGCCGGCGGGCATCGTGCTAGTGGCTAGAGGATGCGTGCGGTAGAGGCTCGTGTCTGAGGGCATGGTCTAGGGGGCTTTCAATGTGGGTGCGGCAGACCAGCATGGACCATGGTGGAAAGAATCGCAATCTGGACAATCTCCGTAATGGAATCGCCACCTGACCGAACACCCATTATCGATGCACCCGCTGCCCGCTCGGGAGGGCTGACGGTTCCACGCCCAGGAGGGCTGGTGGTCGTCACAATCGACAGGCTACCAGCGTGGATGCTCTCGGCATGGGGAGCGACATGGGTCTCGACGCCGTCGCTCGACAGTTTGGCCGGCAGGGGTCTTATTTTTGACAGAGTCATTCTGCCGGTATCAGAGCCACTAGGGATACTGCAAAGCTTGCTCTACGACCGGGCCGGTGCCTCGCTCTTTGCACACGCTCGCGCACTCGACTGGCCAGCGACCATTGTGACCGATGATCTTTCGATCATTGAAAGTCTAGCGGGCCGCGACAGCAGCATGGCTTGCGTCGAGGTTCGGCATGTCGAGGCCGTGGCCAAGGCGACTGTTGAGCGAGATGAAAAACGCACCAATCTCAGCCGGCTCTTTCAGGCGGCGGGCCACCTGATTGAGTCGGGTGGGCGGCGGATGGTGTGGTGCCACGCTGGGAGTCTGGGGCTCTCGTGGGATGCGCCGAACAGCTTTCGGGAGCGTTACATCGATCCCGAGGACCCCACGCCACCGGCTGGTGCGATCGTGCCACAATTTTCTGTCGACGCCACAACCGATCCAGATTTGGTTGTGGGCAGCCGTCAGATTTTTGCCGGACAGTTGACGCTGCTAGACCATCAACTGGGCCACTTACTTTTGACGGTCGCGGAGGCCGAAAAAAAAACTGGCCCGTGGAGCGTGCTGGTGGTTGGATTACGCGGCCTGCCGCTGGGATTGCACGGCTGGGTTGGCTGTCACGATGAGTTTCCACCCTACAGTGAAGCAATCCATCTGCCGGCGATCCTCGTTGACGCAGGCCGTCGCATGTCGAGTCAGCGGTACGGGGGCCTTGTCATACCAGCGGACTTGGGCGAGACAGTGGCGGCCCTTTTGGGCGGCAGTGTTTCACCCCTCTGTGATCAGGCAGAGCCGTGGCGGGGCAGGAGTCTGATGGGGCTGCTTGAGTCGTGGTCGAGCGTGCCCCGGGACCGGGTGATTGCGACAGGGCAAGGGGGGGCTGCCGTCGTCACGCCCGACTGGCACTTTGTCTCATCGCGAACATCTGCCGGCGTTGAAACAGCGAGCGGTCTGTTTGCCAAGCCGGATGATTTTTTTGAGCTCTGCGATGTCGCCAATCGCTGCCCCGCGACGCAAACTATTTTTGCCGAGGCGCTTTTATCGATCCGGCCCGACGCCCCACATGCAGCGTGGTTTGCGCCTTTCAGAGTAGGGCTCTGCACGGCTCAAGGCAGCTGATTTACGGCAAAAACACCGTTTGCCACCGATCCTTGAGATCGCTATCCTCCCACCCGTATCGCGAGCGGAATTGAGGCTAGGAATCTGTCAGGAACACGCAGAGCCGATGAACGAACCCTTGCTCTTTCAGCGGATGGTTTGCCGGGTGGCGGCGGCGGCTAGCTTCGTGCTCGCCTGTTCGGCGGTGCTTCAGGCAGCGCCCGCAGAGCCCCCGATCACGATTCAACTGACGTGGGGCGGTGGCACATCGCAAACGTGGTCGGGTTGGATTCGGATCGTCCATCAAAAAGCAGCTGCTGATGATCGCCAGCGCAAAGCGGCCGGCAGTGCAGATGTGGTGGGCCTTCCCGAAGTGCTCGGACGGGTTGATCTACGGTGGCAGCCGCTGTGTGTCGAGCCAGATGCTTTGGCCACGATGCACGCCGAGGGCCATACGCTCTGGGTTCACCAGTCTCATTCCACCAACAGCAGTGGCGTTGAATTGGCTGTTGAAAATTGGCGAGATGCCCGCCTAGAATTGCAGTTGATCCCCAATGGCCGCGCGGATGCTGCCACATCGCTCGAAATGTCGGTGTCCGAATTAATCTCCACGCAAAAGCAGCAGGCGCTGGATACCGATGGAAATCGCCTCACCGTGCGGCGGGCCGATAGCGACCTCTTGCGGGTTGTGTTTGAGTCAGAAACTCCGCAGCGAAGTGATGCAGCCAGCGTCGCACCGACTTTAAAAAAGCCGGGCGATCTCGTGCGGTTTTGGGTCTATCCACTTCTGCCTGCCCGAGCAACTCACTTGGGCGCGATCGAACTGCGGCTGCGATTAAAAAACTCGGCCAGAGCAGAAGATATTCACTCCGAAGCGATCCTATTGAAAGCGGTATCGCTTGCCGAGGGTAACGACTCTCCAGCGATCGATCGGGGACCGGTAGCGTTTGAGCCGGTCGCGTTTGAGGTGGCGGTGCCCACGCGGGAAGGTGCCTACGACATTGAGCTCGAAGTCATGGAGCGAGGTGGTCTGCGCTGGACTCGATCGCTCACTGCTCGAACTCTGCAGGTGGTAGCGGTCGGTGATCTACCTCCGAATCCATTGCCAGAGGGGCGGCCTGAGGCCGGCTGGAAAGTCATTTACGAACTCGATCCGGGTAGCCCACGGTTGCACGAACGGCTGCGTCGGATGCCGGGCATCGGTCTGCCGTCGGTACCCAACCTGTCGATGCCGCTGCCGAGCATGGGTCTGCCAGCGATTCCCCGACCACTTTTGCCGCAAGTGGCTTTGCCCCGAATGCCTGCCGTCGGCCTGCCGACAATGTCGTTGCCAACCGTGGCGTCAATGGTGCCTCGATTGAGTGGGTTGCTCGCCAGCGGCCACTCAAAAGTCGAAGCCCATCCGCTTGGTCCTATGCTGCGATTGCCTCCTGCCCGCTCCAGCAGTGAGCCCTCGTGGGAAGGCATCGTCATCGCTGCGGTGCAGGCAGGCCTGCCACATCGCGTTGAAATCGACTACCCAAACAATCAAAACGCAGTCTTTGGCGTCACGGTGCTTGAAGTCAATGCTGCCGGAAGCGTTGTCGAATCGCGGCACAGCGGCGGTTTTCGCGTCTGCCACCCTGTCGTTGAGGAACTGCAGCCACCCGGTCTGGCTCGACACAGCTTTGTCTTTTGGCCGAGTACAAAAAATCCGCTGCTCCTCATTTCGAACCCGTCGAGTCAGGGCGGCGCGATGTTCGGGCCGATTCGAATTTCAGCGGGACCGCTGCGACTGCCTGCCCTCGAGGCGTCTGGAATGCGAGTCGCGACTGCGTCTGAGTTGATTTCCAAGCGGCGTGTGCATGCCTATCTCCACAGCGACGATATTTTTGAGTTTGCCGCCGCAGATCGTTGCGATCCTGCCAGCGGACAATCAGTCGTCGATTGGCAGGCCACCTTGGCCGGTATCGAACGCTCCGCACAATGGCTGGCTAGCGAGGGAATCGGAGGCGCAATGGTGGGCGTCTATGATGAAGGCCGTGCCCTCTGGCCATCAAAGCTTGGCATCGACGCGCGAGGCCACAAAAATCCGGCGGTGTTTGAAAACAGTCTGGATCCCCTGCCCAAAGATGTGCTGGCAGTGCTGTGTCGGATTTACGCCCGAGAAAATCTCCGCGTGGTTCCCGCGCTCTCTTTCAATGCTCCGCTGCCAGAGCTAGAAAAAATTCTCAACAGTTTGCCAGCCGATGCCGCTGGCATTGCCTGTCTGGGTCGCGACGGAAAGCCTCGCCGGATCACGGGCAAAGCCTCCATGATCCACTACAATATTTTAGATCCCCGCGTCCAACAGGCGGCCCTGCGGGTTGTTGGCGAAGTGGCTGAACGGGTTGCGCGATCGCCCGCCGTGGATGGCTTGGCAGTCGTTGTGCCGCACGATGGCTGGACACATTTGCCAGGCGTAGCGTGGGGTCTGGATGATCTGACATTCAATCGATTTATGCAGAGCGTTACGGTGCCTGGTGCTTCGGCCGGTCTTCTAGACAGCCCGCCGCTGCCCAGCGGCGAGGATCGCTTTGCTGCTCGGGCCTCGCTCGTAGAGGGACCGCTGCGGGAGCCATGGCTCAACTGGCGAGTCGCTCAGGTGGCTGCATTTCATGCTCGCCTGGCCGATACCCTGGCTGCTTGCGACCGCCGACTTTGCCTGTTTGTCGTGCCGACAACTTTATTTTCACAAGGCGATCTGGCCATTCGATTTAGGCCGACGCTTTCGCCGGAGCCTTCCGATGCTGATCCGCTGCGTGACGTTGGCATCGATCCCGGAGCGATCACGGCCCACCGCGGCATTGTCTATGTGTCACCGCATGTGCATAGCGGAGCCGACACTCTGCTGGAACAAAGCTCGATCCATCATGCCAACTGTAGCCTCTCAATTGTGCGGAGCACCGCTCGGGCCGCTCGCCGAGGCGTGGTCTGCCTCCAACAGCCACTCGCCCTTGATGTCAAGGAAATCTTGCCGCATGGGCCATTTGGATCGGCGACGTCCAAGGGCAGAATTGCGATTCATGCCGTGGCGACTGGAGCTGCCAGAAATCGCTCGCTGGCTGAATCATTTGTGGCGTCGGATGTGGAGGTGGTGTTTGATGCCAGCTTGTGCTATGCCCAAAGCGAGAACGTGAATGTCGCGGCCAATTCAGCGCTTGAGTCGCTGCCGCCGCAGACCATGGCCGTTGTCGAGAATCTACCGGCGCCGCTTGTCGTGCGGGTTGGAGACGGTGAATCGGGAACATGGATAACCGTTGTGAATGCCGGCGGCGTGCCCTGTCGCGCCGTCTTGGCCTTGGATGGGAGGCCGTCCACCACGGTCGATGCGGCCGATGGTGCGCAGGTGCCGCTGGATGCTGCTGGCGGCGTGACTGTAGCTCTTGAGGCATGGGGCGTGAGATCGCTTGTGGTCGATGGCCAGAGGAATGTGCGGGGAGCAGAAGTTCGTTTTGCTGAATCCGTGAAGCCATTCATCGAGCAGAAGCTAGCGCGAGTGCGTCAGCGACGGGCTGTTTTGGAAATGCCGCTGCCGCTCAAGGTGCTCGACAATCCTTCTTTTGATTTGCCATCGCTGGCTGGCACAGTCACTGGCTGGGAGCTGGTGGAGTCCAAACGCGGCACTCTCAGCCTTTCGACCGAGGCCGGCCAAGGGGGCCGCCAAGGGGTTGTCTTCTCGTCGATCAATGGCCTCTCGACGGTACGGAGTAACCCCTTTGAACCTCCGGTCACAGGCCGTATCAGTCTGGCGGTTCGGCTGCGGGTGCCCGGCGGAGGGCCGCAACCGCCGCTGCGACTCGCCCTTGAGGGTGTGGAAAATGACAAAGAATACTATCGGTTCGCCGCTATCGGTGGGCTGGCTGGTGGCAAGCCGCTGGAGGATACGTGGTCGCAGTTTGTACTGCAGGTAGACGATTTACCTGCTCATGGTTTGGAATCCCTACGGGTACGTTTTGATTTGTTGGGGCCGGGAAGCGTACAGATTGACGATGTCCGACTCTTCGACTTAGCCTTTGACGAGTCGCAGCGAGTGACGCTTTCAAAGACGATAGCGCTCTTTGAAAGTCATCTGGCAGCCGATGACCTAGGCGCATGCGTGCTCGATTTAGATTCTCACTGGCTGCGTTTCTTAGAACGGTATATTTCTGATCAGGCTGTCGAACTGGCGGTACAGGCCGCTCGTTCGGAGCCAGCGGGTGCTGCTGACACGGCTATACCGGCGGCAGAGCGGTCAGGTAGCTTGATCGATCGAATGCGGCGCTGGTGGCAGTAGCCACTCTCACCCAGGCGGCCATTGCAGGCTGCGGCCGCCGAGCAGGTGGATGTGCAGATGGTCGACGCTTTGGCCGCCGTCACGACCGCAGTTGACAACGAGTCGATAGCCAGTCTCCAGCCCCATCTGCGTGGCCAGCTTTGTGGCTACAACCAGCATGTGCCCGAGGAGGTCAGCGTCGCTTTCGCTGACCTCCATGAGCGAGGCAATGCTCCGTTTTGGAATCAACAGTAGGTGGACTGGGGCTTGGGGCGAGGCATCGTGAAACGCCATGCAGCGATCGTCTTGGTATTCGATCGTGGCGGGAATTGTGCCCGCGATGATCCTTGAAAAAATGGTCTCTGTCATCGGCTACTCGGCTTGGGGAGTGGATGCTGTTTTCCGCACCCTGCGACGGGGCGTGCGGGGCAGCGACCATTCTTTTGTCAGCGTTTCAAAGACCTCAAGCGACTCGTAGCGGACGACATTCTTGCCCTCCGGCATGGGACCAATCAAGGCTCGAAAAACGGGCGCACCGCGCAGCCCCAGATCGGTGCTGCAGTCGTCTGTGCCAACTTGTAGATGCGTCCGCAGAATGCCGTCGGCCGAATCAAAGTCGTGAATGACAAGTTCGCCATCGGACCCACGGGTCACCAATCGCCACGTGTCTTTTTCCATCGTCGAATTCCTCCTGGCAAGAAGTGGAACCGCCGGCCACGGCATTCCCAACTTCATTGCTGTCTGGAAGTGGAATCGGCACAAAGCGTTGGATGATTGACTACCAATCTCGCTTGGCTATCGTTGTCGGCACGAGCGGACCTGCGCGTTAGGGCCGGTCTTTTCGCTACGAGCCGTCCAGGTGGACTTTCAAGACACTGCCGGCGGCTCTTTGCAACAGTCGCCCCTTGAAGTCCGTGCCCAGAGCGGCGGCTTGCTCGAAGGAAACCGCGGCAGGGTCGTACCTGAGCGTGAAGCGAAGGCTGCCGACATACTCAGTCGCCCCGACAGCCACGGCAGTGCCCTGGCGAAGTGGGCCCAGAAT
>Ga0194055_10001603_pt1 | contig 18420 bp, 15 predicted proteins | sample SepL449m_MetaG_FD_155482 | JGI IMG/M metagenome (GOLD analysis project Ga0194055, IMG submission 155482) | Anoxic zone freshwater microbial communities from boreal shield lake in IISD Experimental Lakes Area, Ontario, Canada - Sep2016-L442-9m | ecosystem: Environmental > Aquatic > Freshwater >...
GCACTCCAGATCAACCGTTGCCGCTCGATTCACACCTTCGGAATGCGCTTCTCGCTCGATCTTCTCTGGCTCGACCAGCAAGGGCGGGCGATTCGGGTGGATTACGACGTGCCGCCGCGGCGCCTACGCAGCTGCAGGCAGGCGCGCACTGTCGTCGAGGTCACTGCGGGAGAGGGGCGAGATCTCCTTGAATCTGGCTATACTGCTGCGCGTTGACCCGAATGTTCGTCCAGACGCCGCGCCCTTGACGCGCTGCCTCCGAAGCTAGTGCCGGTTCCCCGGCGCTTCGACCGGCGTATGCCGGATCGTGACACGACTCGGATCAACGAGAAAATTCGTGTTGCCGAAGTTCGCGTGATCGACGATGAAGGCGGGCAGGTTGGCATCCTCAAGATCGACGATGCGCTTAAGCTCGCGGTCGAGAAGGGCCTCGACCTCGTCGAGGTGGCTCCTGAAGCAAGCCCGCCGGTCTGCCGCATTCTCGACTACTCGAAGTACAAGTACGAGCTAGCGCAGAAGGCTAAGGCCGCGAAGAAGGGTCAGAAGCAGATCACGATCCGTGAAATCAAGTTTCGCCCGAAGATCGCCGAGCACGACTACGCAACAAAGAAGGGGCATGTAACGCGCTTCCTGATGCACAAGGACAAGGTCAAAGTGACGATCATGTTCCGCGGCCGCGAAGTCACTCACCCCGACTTAGGCCGAGCAATCCTCGCCCGCCTGACGCGCGAGCTGGAGCCGGTTGGCACGGTCGAGCAGCGCCCGAACCTTGATGGCCGCAACATGACAATGGTGCTTGGCCCGAGCAAAGAGGTAATCAGCGGCGAAATCACGGAGTTCGAGCCGCTTGACTTCAGCGCTGAAATTGCCGCGGCGCAAGCCGAAGCCGACGCCGAGGCCTTCGCCCGCTCGATCGCAGCGTCAGCGCCTCCGCCGCGTGCAGAGGCTGAAGTCGATGTCGCCGAAGCCGAACTCACCGAGGAGATCGTCGCCGACGAAGTGGCCGCCGAAGCCGGCGGTGAGGTCGCTGAAGAAGCCGCCGAAGAGGTAGTCGAAGTGGCCGCGGAAGCGCCCGGCGAGACCCCCGACGCCGCCTAGCTCGACCGCTCTAGTCCCCCAAGCAGGGCTGCCGGCCAGCCGCTGTCGCGCCGAGTTTCTATACTCCCGGTTCGCGATGCCCAAGATGAAGACACATTCCGGCGCAAAGAAGCGCTTCAAGCTGACCTCGAAGGGGAAGGTGCGGGCACGCCACGCGATGTCAAGCCACATCCTCGAGAAAAAGTCACCGAAGCGTAAGCGTGGTTTCCGTAAGCCCGTCGCCGTCGCTGATGTCGACGTCCCGCGCGTGAAAAGGCTGCTCGGCGGCAAATGACGCGTGTAAAGCGGTCGGTTTCGGCCAAGAAGAAGCGTCGCGCAACACTCGAGCGCGCCAAGGGCTACCGCGGAACGGCGAACTCGAACTATCGCCGCGCGAAGGAAACGCTGATGAAGGCGGATTCCTATGCCTACCGCGATCGGCGCAACCGCAAGCGTGACTTCCGCCGCCTTTGGATCACCCGCATCAACGCTGCTGCGCGGCTCAACGGGATGACTTACGCAACCTTCATGCATGGCCTCAGCGAAGCCGGGATCGAGCTAGACCGCAAGGTGCTGGCTGACGTCGCCGTACGCGACCCTGAGACGTTCCGCCGATTTGTAGACGCCGCCCGAGAGGCGACGGCCGCCGAGTCCTAGACTCAGCCGCCGTTTCGCCGCTATCGGGCGCCGCTTCCGCAAGGAGGGGCGCCCTTTTTTTTGGAGCAAAACAACAGCCTAATGACAATTCACAATCCACAACACCCAAACTTGAACCAGGTCACTCTCCTGAGGACTAGGCGAGGGCGCGACCGCAGCGGGCGCTTCGTCGCCGAGGGCGAAGACCTGATCGCCGCAGCCGCAGCCAATGGCTGGCAGCCGGTCGACTCCTTCGTGGCCGAAGGCAGCGGGCTAATCGGTACCGAGGTCAGCGAAGAGGCTTTGGCGGAGGTGTCGGCGCTTGGCTCGGGAACGCGGGCGCTCGCGATCTACGAGCAGCGCTGGAGCGAGCCGACCGGGCCATTGGCTCTCTGGCTCCATGGAGTCGGCGACCCAGGCAACGTCGGCACGATTATTCGCAGCGCCCACGCCTTCGGCGCGTCAAGCGTGATTCTTGGGCCAGGTAGTGCCGACCCGTTCGGACCGAAGGCGGTTCGGGCGAGTATGGGGGCGATCTTCAGCGTCGCCGTCGCGCGCGTTGACGAGCTCGAGGCGGTTCCAGGAACGACGGTTGCGCTGGCAGCTTCGGCGCCAGTTGAGCTCGACGGTGCACCCTGGCCCGAGGGCGAGCTGACGCTGCTGATCGGAGCCGAACGGGAGGGGTTGCCTGCAGCGATAGTCGCGGGCGCCAGCGAGGCTCGTTCGATTGCGATTGACGGGGACTCACTAAACGCCGCTATGGCAGCGACAATCGCGCTCTATTCATGCACGAGGAAGGTTTAGGGTGGCGACGATGGTTGAGCGCGTAGCTGAGATTCAAAAGCAGGCCGAAGCTGAGATCTCAGCGGCGTCGAGCTCAGCCGCGCTCGAAGAGCTGCGCGTTCAGTACCTAGGGCGCAAGGCGGAGCTGCCGCAGCTACTGCGCGACGTGGCGGGACTCCCGCCGGAGCAGCGCGGAGAGGCCGGACGCACCGCGAACGAGGCGCGACAGGCACTCGAGGCGATGATTGAGGGCGCTGCTGCGCGCTTCCAGGCGACTGAGATGAGCGCCGCGCTTGCCGAAGACAACGTTGACATCACGCTTCCGGGCTCGCCGGTTGAGGCCGTTGGCCACCATCACTTGCTGAGCGCTACGCGGCGCGAGATTGAGGATGTTTTCTGCGGCCTCGGCTATACCGTCGTCGAAGGCCCTGAGATCGAGACCGTCCACTACAACTTTGACGCGCTCAACCACGCCCCCGCGCACCCGGCGCGCGCCCGCAGCGACACCTTCTACATCGAGGGGGGAGGCGAAGGGCCTGACGAAACTCTGTTGCGCACGCACACCTCTCCGATGCAGATTCGGATCATGGAACAGACGCCGCCGCCGATCGCACTGATCGTTCCAGGCCGCGTTTTTCGCCGCGACAGCGACGCCACGCACACGCCGCAGTTCCACCAGATCGAAGGGCTGCTCGTTGACGAAGGCGTAACGCTTGCCGACCTCAAGGGCACCTTGCTCGCTTTCGCTCGCGCAATCTTCGGAGCCGACCGCGAGCTGCGACTGCGGCCGCACTTCTTCCCGTTCACGGAGCCGAGCGTCGAAGTTGATGTCTCCTGCTTCATGTGCCAGCAAGGCGCTGCCCCCGACGGCGAGCGTTGTTCGCTCTGTAAAGGAACTGGCTGGCTCGAGGTGCTCGGCTCAGGGATGGTTGACCCGAATGTTTTCGCTGCTGTTAGCGAGCACGGTTATGACCCCGACACGCACCAAGGTTTCGCTTTCGGCCTTGGCATCGAGCGGATCGCGATGCTCAAGCACGGCGTGCCTGACCTGCGCTTCTTCTATGAAAACGACCTGCGCTTCCTGCGCCAGTTTGGCTGAGGCTGAGTTATGCGCGTCCCGATCGATTGGCTGAGCGAATACGTCGAGGTCGACCTGACCCCAGTTGAGCTTTCTGAGCGGCTGGCGATGACCGGTACCGAGGTGGCTCGTGTAATTCATCACGGCCCGCTCTTAAGCGACAACTTCGTCATCGGCAAGGTGTTGAGCGCCGATCAGCATCCCGACGCCGACCGACTGCGCGTCTGCAGCGTTGACTGCGGCGAGAAGGAGCCGCGCACAATCGTCTGTGGCGCCCCCAACGTCGCGGCCGGTCAGACCGTCGCAGTGGCCTTGCCTGGCGCCGTGATGCCTGATGGGACGAAGCTTGGCGAAGCGAAGCTGCGCGGAATCAAGTCCTCGGGAATGATTCTCGCTGAAGACGAGCTTGGCATTGGCAGCGAGCACGACGGAATCATGGTGCTCCCAGACGAGCTAACCCCCGGCACACCGCTCGGAGAAGTTTTTGCCGTTTCGAGTGCCGTATTGGAGCCTGAAGTGACGCCGAACCGAGGTGACTGCGGTGGCCTCTACGGGATCGCACGCGAAGTCCATGCCGCTACCGGTGCGACGCTGAGCGCTCCACCGTGGGCGGACGATCCAGGTGCCGCGACGATTGGCAGCGCGCCGGCTGGGATCAGTGTGACTGTTCAAGACGCTGCGCTCTGCCCGCGTTTCACCGCCCGAGTCTTTGAAAACGTAACGGTTGGCCCCTCGCCAATCTGGCTCAAGGCACGGCTTGCAGCCGCCGGCCAGCGCTCGATCAGCAACGTCGTCGACATCACGAACTACGTGATGCTCGTGAGCGGCCATCCGCTCCACGCCTTCGACCTCGATCAAATTGCCGGTGGCGAACTCACCGTTCGCTCTGCGAGGGATGGCGAGAAACTAACAACGCTCGACGGCGAGGAACGCGAGCTCGATAGCGACATCTGCCTGATTGCCGACGCGGACGGGCCAACATCTTTGGCTGGCGTGATGGGCGGAAGTCGCTCTGAAGTGAGCGACCAGACAACCCGTGTGCTGCTTGAGGTCGCGGTTTGGGACGGCGCAAACATCAACCGGACCTCAACGCGGCTCGGACTGCGCAGCGAGGCTTCGTCTCGCTTTGAGAAGGGTCTTTCGCCCGAGAGCGCGCTCGAGGCTCAGGCAATGGCGACCACGTTGATGCTGGAGCTGACCGGCGCCACAATGGTGGACGGGACGCTTGACGTTGGCGGCGAAGGGCCGGCTGCTGACGTAATCAGACTCCGTGACGCGCGGATCATTTCATTACTCGGCACGCCGATCGAACGCGAGCGCTCGCAGCAGATCCTCGAGTCACTCGGCTTCGGCGTGGCAGCGGCCGATGACGGCCTCGACGTAACGGTGCCGCATTGGCGGCGTGACGACGTGACGCGCGAGGCTGACTTGATTGAAGAGGTCGCACGGATCAACGGCCTTGAATCGCTACCCGCGACGCTGCCGCTCAATCGCACCGGCCGCGGCGGCGGCCTAAGCCATCAGCAGCGTCTGATTCGTCGCGCCGAAGACGTCCTGGTCGGGCGTGGGCTCTGCGAGATCGTCGGCTGGTCGTTCACCGACGCTCAGCTCTGCGACCGGCTGCTGCTCGACGACGATCACCCGCTCCGCGCGCTGGTCGTGATCGAGAACCCGATGAGCTCGGCCCAGTCGGTCATGCGTCCATCCATTCTTCCGTCGCTGCTCGACGCCGCTGCCTACAACTTGGCTCGCGGCGCTGACGGCTGCGCGCTCTTTGAATCCGGCTCGGTCTACCGGGCCGGACCTGGCGAGGGTGGAATGGCCGCTAGTGAACATCACGGCCTCGGCGCGATCATCACCGGGCCGGTGCGCGAGCCAAGCTGGGCCGACGGGCAGCCTCCTGCCGCGCGGATCGAAACAGCTCACGCGCTAGTCGCATCGGTGCTCGGTGCGCTCGGAATTGAATGGCAGGCAGAGACCGGCGAGCTTCCGTTCCTCCATCCCGGACGAACGGCGATGATCGCCACCGCCGACGGGCCGCTCGGCTGGTTCGGCGAGGTTCACCCGGCCGTCGCCGCAAGCTGGGAGATTGAGCAGCCGATCGCTGCTCTCGCGATCGACATCGGCCGCGCTGCAGCCCTGGCCCCCTCTCACGCAATTTTCAGCGACCTGACGAGCTTCCCGCCTCTGCGCGAGGACCTCGCCGTGATCGTGCCCGCAGAAGTCAGCGCCGCGAGCGTCGTCGCCTGCATCATCGCCGCCGGCTCGCCGCTCGTCAGCCGCGCCGAAGTGTTCGATGTATATAGCGGCGAGCAGGTAGGGGAGGGGCGCGTATCGCTCGCCCTCCACGTTGACTTTGCCGCCTCCGATCGCACTCTTAGCGACGAAGACGTCGCGCCGCTGCGCGAGAAGATCGTCGGAGCGCTCAAGGCCGAGGTTGGCGGTGAGCTTCGTGGCTAATCAGCGGATCCTTGTCGCCGGAGCTTCCGGATACGCCGGCGCGCTCGCGGCCGAGCTCGTCGATCGCCATCCAGCGCTCGACCTCGCGGCGGCGACCAGCCGTTCCGACGCAGGGAATCGCCTCTCCGCGCTCTACCCGCAGTACCGCTGTGATGACGTGCTCGAGGAGCTCGCGCTCGGCTCCCACGGCGCACTCGATGGCGCGATCGTCGCCTACCCGCACGGGGCGTCTGCGCCGGTCGTCGCCGAGCTGCGCGCTGCGGGCGTGCCTGTCGTTGACCTCAGCGCCGACTTCCGTCTCAGCGAACAAAGTGTCTACGAAGATTGGTATGTCCCGCACCAGGCCCCCGAACTGCTCGCAGAGGCCGTCTACGGCCTCCCTGAGCGCAACCGGGAGCAGATCAAGGGCGCAGGCCTCGTCGCCAATCCCGGCTGCTATCCGACCGCCTCCGTGCTCGCGCTCGCGCCGCTTGCGCCGTTCATTAGCGATGTTGTAATTGACGCGAAGAGCGGCGTATCTGGCGCCGGTCGCGAGGCCAGCGCGGTCACTCACTTCGTCAGCGTCGACGAAAACGTGCGGCCATACGGCGTCGGCAACCACCGCCACATGCCCGAGATCGATCAAGAGCTAGCTCTGGCGGGCGCGCAAGAGCTGACCGTCACCTTCACGCCGCACCTGGTGCCACTCGATCAGGGCGAGCTGGTGAGCTGTTACGCGACTCTGAACGAGCTTGTCGACATCGATTCGCTCTACGCCGACGCCTATGACGGGGAGCAGTTCGTCGAAGTTGTCAGCCACGTCCCCGGAGTCCGTGAAGTGCGGGGCACAAACCTCTGCCGGATCAACGCTCGGATCGACGCGCGCACCGGCAAGGCGTTTGTCTTCGCCGTAATCGACAACCTTTGGAAGGGCGCCGCGTCGCAGGCAATTCAGAACCTCAACCTGATCCTCGGACTGCCAGAAGCACAAGGAATCGAGCTGTGAATCTCTTCACCTCACGCTGGGCGCCGGTTCCAGTTGGCGTCCGCGAAGTAACTGAAGGCGGCTTGCCGGCTGGCTTCCGCGCCGGCGCACTCGCTGCCGGAATCAAGCCGTCCGGAAAACTCGATCTGGGAATCATCATCTGCGATGAGCCCGATGCGACCAGCGCCGCCCGCTTCACCCGCTCAGGAGTGCAAGCTGCGCCCGTGTTGCTCACGCGTGAGCGCTGCCACCTCGGGCAGCTCCGCGCCGTCGTCGCCAACAGCGGCAACGCCAACGCGGCGACCGGGCACGACGGATACGAGGTCGCCGAGGCGATGCAAGCTGCTGCCGCTGCGGCGCTTGGCGTCGGCGCCCATCAGGTAGCGGTCTGCTCAACAGGCGTCATCGGCGTGCAGATGGACCGCGAACCAGTCGTCGCTGGCATCACCGAGTGCGCAGGGCAGCTCTCCACCGATGGTGAAGAGGATTTCCAGCAGGCGATCATGACGACGGATGCGTTCGAGAAACGCGCCACGATTGAGGTCGCGCTCTCCGGGGGGCCGGTGCGAATCAGCGCGCAGGCCAAGGGTGCGGGGATGATCCAGCCCTCCTTCGCGACGATGCTCTGCTTCATAGAGACCGACGCAAAGCTCGAAGACCACACCGCCGAACTGCTTCTAAGCGTGACCGTTAAGCGAAGCTTCGACCGCATTTCGGTCGACGGACAGCTCTCAACCAACGACACCGTCGTCCTGATCGCCAGCGGCGCCAGCGGAGTGGCGATCGACCCAGAGAGCGACGATGAGCTTCGCTTCGGCGAGGCGCTTGACGGCCTGCTGCGTGCGCTAGCGATCGCGATCGTCCGCGACGGCGAAGGAGCGGTGAGGATTGCACGCGTCGTCGTACACGGCGGCCACGGCGCCAACGTCGAACGTGTCGCGCGGTCGATCGCCAACTCGCCGCTCGTCAAAACAGCGCTGCACGGAGGAGATCCAAACTGGGGGCGAATTGCGCAGGCGGCCGGCATGGCAATCCCCGACTCGGCGCCGCTGCCGGTCGATATCTCGATCGAGGGAATGCAGGTTTGCGTCGCCGGGCAAGAGCTCGAACACGATCGCAATGCGTTGGCCGTGCGTGTGAGCGGGGACGAAATCGAGTACGCAGTTGGGCTGCCTGGAGAGGGCCATCAGGCTGAATGCTTCTTTTCCGATTTGAGCCCTCAGTACATCAGTATCAATGCCGACTACACGAGCTGAGGCCATGAATCCAATCGAACCCACCCATCACATAGCAACGCTGCTCGAGGCGCTGCCGTATATCCGCGAGTTCCACGGCCAAACGATCGTGATCAAGTACGGCGGAGCGGCGATGGAGGACCCGGCTCTCTGCGAGGAGTTTGCTCGCGACGTCGTGCTGCTCAAGTACGTCGGCCTCAACCCGATCGTCGTCCACGGCGGTGGGCCCGAGATCACTGACTACATGGAAAAGCTTGGGCTGCCGGTCGAGTTTCGCGGCGGCCTGCGTGTAAGCGATGAGGCGACGGTTGAGGTCGCAAAGATGGTGCTGATCGGCAAGGTCAACAAAGAGATCGTGCTGCGACTCGGGCGCTACGGCCAGCCGGCAGTTGGACTGAGCGGCGACGACGGCAACCTCTTCAGCGTCTCTCGCCGCACCGCGCCCGACGGCAGCGACATCGGCTTTGTCGGATCGATTGATCGCGTTGACGTCGACGTCCTGAATCACATTGCGACCGACTACATCCCTGTGATTGCGTCAATCGGCCCCGGCGCCGATGGCCAGAGTTACAACATCAATGCCGACGACGCGGCTGCTGCTGTGGCGCTGGCGACCTCGGCCTACAAGGCGATCTTCTTAACCGATGTGGCCGGCTGGCTCGAGAATCCCGAAGATCCCGAAAGCCTGATCAGCCAGGCAACACCTGACGAGCTGCGCGCCGCCCTCGATTCAGTTGAGGGCGGGATGCGACCGAAGCTCGAGGCCTGCCTGAATGTCGTTGACGGCGGCGTCGGCTCAGCGCACATCGTCGACGGCCGCGTTGCGCACTCGTTGCTGCTGGAGCTTTTCACCGATGCGGGCATGGGAACGAAGATCGCGGCCGGGCAGTGAAGCTAAGCGAGCTTCAATCCGTCGATGATGCGAGCGTAATCGGCACATATGCGCGGCTGCCCCTGCAGGTTGTCCGTGGCGCTGGTAGCTGGGTTTGGGACGAGGACGACAACCAGTATCTCGACCTGCTCTGCGGCATTTCAGTAACCAACCTCGGACATTGCCACCCACAAGTCGTTGACGCGATCCGTGACCAAGCCCGGACGCTTATCCACGCCTCGAATCTGTTCTACACCGAGCCAGGGATCCGCCTTGCCGAAAAGCTTTCGGCGTCGTCGCTCGGCGGCAAAGTCATCTTCGGGAACTCTGGCGCCGAGGCGGTCGAAGCGGCGATCAAGTGCGCGCGGCGGGCAAAGCCGGGCGGCGAGATCGTGACGCTCGAGAACGCATTCCACGGCCGCACCTACGGCGCCCTCTCGGCAACGCACCAAGAGTCAAAGCAGGCGCCATTCGCGCCAATGATCCCCGGCTTCAAGCCGGCGGCGGCGACCGTCGGCTCGCTCGAGCAGACCGTCGGGCCCGACACCGCGGCGCTGATCATCGAGCCGATCCAAGGTGAAGGCGGCGTCTACCCGATCCCAAACGAGGTGCTGCTGGCTGCCCGTGAGATTTGTGATCGCCACGGCGCGGCGCTGATCTTCGACGAGGTTCAGGCCGGGATGGGGCGGACCGGTTCGCTCTGGGCTTACCAGCAGACGGGAGTGGTCCCTGACGCGATCACGACCTCGAAGGCGCTCGGCGGCGGCTTGCCAATCGGCGCGCTGATCACCGGCGAGCGGCTCGCGGGCGCGCTCCAACGCGGCGACCATGGATCAACCTTTGCTGCCGGGCCAGTTGTGGCACAGGCCGCGTTGGCCGCACTCTCAGTAACAGACGACGAATACCTGCTCGGCCGCGTCAACATGGTCGGTGAGCGGCTGCGCGAAGCTATCGCGCTGCTGCCGGGCGTGACTGAGGTCCGCGGCCGCGGACTGATGATCGGCTTTGACATTGAGGCCGGCGACGCGCCCGGAATGGTTAACGCAGCGATCGCCGGACAACGAGTGCTGATGAACGCGACCGGCCCAAACACGGTGCGCTTGTTGCCGCCTCTGACAATCGACGACGACGAAGTGGCCGAGGCAATCACGCGAGTCGCCAGCGCGCTCGCCGACCACGTGGCCCACAGCTAACCGCCAACTCTGCCTACACTGCCGCCGATGACTGAGACAGAGCGAACAGCCAGTTATGTAGCCAGCCCGGACGAGGTTGGGCGCGTCCTGCTGCTCTTTTCAGGCGGGCTCGACACAAGCGTGATGTGCAAGTGGATCCAGGACGAGTACAAGGCCGAGGTCGTCGCGCTGACGATCAACCTCGGGCAGCCAGGCGAGGATTACGACGTCGTGAAACAAAAGGCGCTCGACCTTGGCGCCGTTGCCGCCGAGGTGATTGACGCCCGCGAAGAGTTTGCCCGCGATTTCGTCACTCCTTCGATCCTCGCCAACGGCACCTACGGCCTTGGATACCCACTCTTCACAGCTCTCGGCCGGCCTCTGATCGCGAAGCTCGCGGTTGAAGCCGCGCGTCGCCACGGCTGCGACACGATTGCCCACGGCTGTACCGGGAAGGGAAACGATCAGGTGCGGATCGACGGAACCGTTGCGACGCTCGCGCCCGAGCTGAAGATCGTCGCCCCGGTCCGCCAGTGGCAGATGGGTCGCGAAGAGGAGATCGCCTACGCCCGCGAGCACGGAATCCCAATTAAGGGAGGCGCCGAGCAGACGCCGTATTCGATCGACGACAACCTTTGGGGCCGTTCGTCAGAAGGACGCTGGATCGAAGATCTCGATCACGCACCGGACGACGACGTTTTCCAGCTCGTAACGCCGCCTGAGCGCGCGCCTGACGAAGCTCAGATCGTTGAGATCGGCTTTGAGGCCGGAGTCCCAGTAAGCCTCGATGGCGAGAAGCTCGGCCTGGTCGAGCTGCTCGACCGCGCCACTGAGATCGGATGCCGCCACGGGATCGGGATCGTCGACCACATTGAAGATCGGATCGTCGGCCTCAAAGTGCGCGACATCTACGAGGTCCCGGCGGCGACAATCATTCTTAATGCTCACGCCGAGCTCGAGCGGCTCGTTTCGACAATTCATCAGAACCAGTTCAAGGCCAACCTCGACCGCCAGTGGGCCTACCTCGTCTATGCCGGCCTGTGGTGGGAGCCGCTGCGCGAGAACATCGACGCTTACATGCTGAGCGCCAACGAACGCGTGACTGGAACGATCGGAATCAAGTGCTTCAAGGGAACGGCGCGCGTGGTTACGCGCTCGTCTCCGCACGCGGTTTACGATGCCGCGCTCGCCACCTTCGACACTTCCGGCGGGCTCTTCAGCCAGAACGCATCACCAGGCTTCATTGAGCTTTGGACGCTGCAGTCGCGGATGGCGCATCGTTTGCGTGAGTCGCAGGACGGCGATCGCGGTTAGTCTGCAGCAATGAGCAAACGGCACGCCTATCGAACGGTTGGATTCCTCGTCCTTCGCGGTGGTCGGTTCTACATCCGTCTGCGCTACCCAAATCTGCTGCGTCAAGTGATCACTGTGATCGCCTCGATCGCCGCGGCCGGGCTTCTCGTCACTTTGGTTGTGGCGCTGGCCGGGCGCAGCAATGTCAACTCAATGACTCCCTAGCCTCCGCGCTCGGTAGGACCGGGGCGATCGCGCTAGTCAGGCCTGAAACTCCTCGACGGGCAGATCCCGCTCTCCATCAACAATCCCAGCGATGATCCTGGCTGCGACTACGTTGGGGTCGAGCCCGACGGGTAGGTTCGGTGCGGTGCCACTGAGAGGTCGTGTTGCCAGGCCCGTTTCGGTGTGTGGGGGACGTGCGTCAATCACGTCGATCTTTTGGCGTCGGAGTTCTCTTGCGACGCTGGTCATTGCGCTCCAGGCGGCTGCTTTGGATGCACTGTAGGCGGCTAGGCCAGCCATTGGTTGGAGGGCTACTACTCCAGAGATGTTGACGAAGAATCCGCCTTCTTTGATGTGAGGTGCGCTCTCGCGGAGCGCCACCATTGGACCAATCGCATTGATCGCAAAAAGCTCTTTCAGGGTCTTGTCGTCTAACTCGGCGAGGGTGCCAAAGGCCACCGCTCCCGCAGCGTTGATGACTCCGTCGATCGGCCCAAGGCTGGCGAAGGCGCTGCGCAGCGCGGCGTGGTCCGTGATGTTGGCGACTGCGTGCGCAGAGACTACCGCTGGATCAAGCGAGCCACTGTCTCGCACCACCGCCGCCACATGAACGCCAGCGTCTGCGAGCTGCTGAGCAAGGCAGGAGCCCAATACTCCGGTTGCCCCGATGATCACGATTGTGGTGCCCGTCAGATTGCGCGTCATCAAAATACCGACTCTCTTTACGGATCGTTTGGCATCGTCCATGCCGTCTGTGTGGAGTAAAAACTACCGCGCTGTTCAGGCATTGCTTGATCGTGGGCCCCGACGACCGCGATGCCCGCTGCCTGCACTTCGCGCGTGGTGTGGATACGACGTTCGTCCCGTTTTGGTTCTCGCAGACGGTGAAGCTTCTGCGCGAGCGCTAGATGCGCGGGCTATTAACTGAGAGACCCTCCTAGCCTCCGCGCGCGGTACGGTTCCAGCTATGGAGCAGGTCAACCCGTCGCAGAACGATCCCGAACGCTTCATCGACGAAGGGGTTCTCGCCGACCGTCGCGCCCGCCGCGCCGAGCTGGCCGAGGCCGAACTGCGGGAACGCCTCGCCGGCGCTGAGCAGCGTGTCGCTGAGCTCGAACAGATCGCCGACCAGTCATCGCGTGCCCGCGCGGAGCTCGAACAGCGGACCAAGCGCGACCTCGAGATCGCCGCTGTGCTCGGTGAGGCCGCCGATGCGGTGCGCGCCGCGCGCGAAGCGGTCGATCATGAGATTCACGCTCGCGAGGTAGCGGAAGCAGCGCTGCGAGCCGAGCGAATCGCCCGCGAGGCCGCAGAGCAGTCGGTCGTTGCTGAGCGCGCCGCGCGCGACGCTGCGACGGCAGCAATCGTCTCGGCGCGCGTGCGGGGCAGCGAAGCGACTCCACCAGCGCCGAGATTCCAAGTCCCAGGCCCGCTCGCACAGCCACAGTCGGCCCCTACTCCTGAAACAGAAGAGCTGCTCGCAGGGCTTGCGAAGGCGGCCGAACGGCTTCGAGCACAGACGCCCGTCCCCGCTGATGGCGTAGCCCCGAGCGACGAGCGGGCGGGTGCGCAGGGCGCTCCGCCAGCCGATCATTCGCCGGCCGCGCAACGCGGCGGCGGCGGACTTGTCGGTCGCACGGCTCGGGCGCTTCGCAAGCTTCGCTCAGAGCGGCCTTAACGGCTTCCGAGGGCTCGCCCGCGTCCGGTCTGGCGCCTATCCTCAGCGCTCGGTGTCTGCCCCTCAATCTGTCCATCTCCACGTCCACTCCGAGTACTCGCTGCTCGATGGCGCCTGCGCGATTGACGCGCTCGCCGAGCAGGCCGCAAGCTTCGGTCAGTCAGCGCTCGCGCTGACCGATCACGGTGTGATGAACGGCGCGGTTGAGCACTACCAGGCCTGTAATAAGCACGGAATCAAGCCGATTCTGGGCTGTGAGATCTACTACGCCGAGAAGCCGAAAGCTGGCGCCAGCGGCAAGAACGAGCACAACCACCTAACGCTTCTCGCCTCCAGCGACGCTGGCTACCGCAACCTCGTGAAGCTCTGCTCAGACGGCTTCCTCGAAGGGCTCGAGCGCGGCAAGCCAACCGTTGACATGGCCCAGATCGACAGCCACAGCGAAGGGCTGATTGCTCTGACAGGTTGCCTCGCGTCGCGCTTCGCTGGGCGCCTCGCCGATGGCCGAGAGGACGAAGCCCGCGCTCACGTCGACCAGCTCGTTGGCGCGCTCGGCGCCGAGAACGTCTACTTCGAAATCCAGAACAACGGCATCGCCGCGCAGGACCGCGCCAACGAGGGGATCGTGCGGATCGCCCGCGAGATGGGCGGCTCGCTGGTAGGCACCGGCGACGTCCATTACCTGCGTCACGAAGATCACCGCCACCACACGGCGCTGCTTTGCGTGCAGACGAAGTCAACGCTCGCCGACCCGCGGATGATCTTCGAGACGAACGAGTTCTACCTGCGCAACAACGAACAGATGGCCGAGTCGTTCAAGGAGTGGCCCGAGGCGATCGCCTCGACTGTCGAGATCGCCGAGCGTTGCAACGTTGAGCTTGAACTCGGCCGCCAGCTGATCCCTCGCTTTCTGCCGGAAGGAGAGGACGAGAAGGCTTACTTAGCTCAGCTCGTCGGCGAAGGCCTGCGCGAGCGGTACGGCGAGCCGCCGCCGGCCGAGGCGGTCGAGCGGATGGAGATGGAGCTCGCCGTGATCGACCGGATGGGCTTCAACGCCTACTTCTTGATCGTTTGGGACTTCGTCCGCTGGGCGCGCGAGAACGGCATTGTCGTAGGGCCGGGCCGTGGTTCGGCGGCTGGTTCGATCGTTGCTTACACGCTTGCGATTACAGACGTTGACCCGCTCCGCTACGACCTCCTTTTTGAGCGCTTCCTAAACCCCGAGCGCGTGTCGATGCCAGATATCGATATCGATTTCTCGGTTCGCGGGCGCGAGCGCGTGATTCAGTACGTAACCGAGAAGTACGGCCGCGAGTCGGTCGCGCAGATCGTCACATTCGGCCGGATGTTCCCGCGCCAAGCGACGCGCGACGCAGCGCGAGTGCTTGGCCATGATTACGGAGCTGGCGACCGGCTCGCCAAGTTGATCCCCGATCCAATTCAGGGTCGCCCGCCGAGTTTCGATGACTGTATGAAGGAAGGTCAGCCGCTGCGCCAGGCCTGCGATGACGACCCAACCGCCGCCCAAATTGTTGACGTCGCGCGCGGCCTCGAAGGGGTCGTACGAAACTCGTCGATCCACGCCGCTGCAGTTGTGATCGCCGATCGGCCGCTGACCGAGATCGTGCCGGTTCAGCTCGCCGACGCCAATACGACCGATGACGACGGAAACCGCGTCTACAAGGTCGTAACGCAGTTCTCGATGAAGCCAGTCGAGCAGCTCGGCCTGTTGAAGATGGATTTCCTCGGCCTGCGTAACCTTGACGTGATCGAGGACGCGCTCGACATCATTGAGCGCTCCGACGGCGAACGCCCGCACATGGCGACGCTGCCGCTCGATGACCTGCAGACCTACGAGATGCTCGCGCGGGGAGACTCCGGCGGCGTCTTCCAGTTCGAGTCGGAGGGAATGCAGGACGCGCTGCGGACCGTCAAACCGACTGAGTTCGACGACCTCGTCGCCCTCGTGGCGCTCTACCGCCCAGGCGCGATGGATCAAATCGGCACCTATGCGAAGGGAAAGCGCGATCCGTCGACGGTCACGATTCGTGACCCAAGACTGGCTCCGATTCTCGGCAAGACGTACGGCGTAATTCTCTACCAGGAGCAGGCGATGCAGATCGCCACCCATCTCGCCGGCTTCAGCGGCGCAAAGGCGGACGACCTTCGTAAAGCCATCGGCAAGAAGGACCGCAAGGCGATGGGCAAGCTCGAGCCGGAGTTCCGCGAGGGCTGCAAAGCGTCGAATACCGAAGCCCACGTGATCGACTGGATGTGGACCACCAACGAGAAATCGGCCGACTACTCGTTCAACCGTTCGCACGCCGCCTGTTACGCGCTGATCGCCTACCGCACCGCTTGGCTGAAGGCGAATTATCCAGCCGAATACATGGCCGCGTTGATCTCCTCTGTGATGGATACGAAGGATAAGGTGCCGATCTTCATCAACCGTTGCGAGGAGATGGGGATTGAGATTCTTCCTCCGGATGTGAACCTCTCTGACCACACATTCGTTGTCGACAACGGCGCGATTCGCTTTGGTCTGGACGCCGTCAAGGGAGTTGGCTACCAGGCGGTTGAGGCGATCAAGGAGAGCCGCCAAGGCGACGGGGACTTCAGCTCGCTCTGGGATTTCTGCGAGCGAGTAGATGGTCGTCTAGTTAACAAGCGTGCGCTGGAGGCACTGATTAAGTGCGGCGCCTTCGGCTCGACCGGTGCTACGCGTCAAGGAATGATGCACGTGCTCGAACAGGCACAAGCCGCCGGCCAGCAGACGCAGACCGACGCGCAGATTGGCCAAGCATCAATCTTCGACGAGGTCGGCGAGTCCGACGCGCCGGCGGCAGGGCGAGTTCACCCGCCGATCTCCGGAGCTGAGTACAGCGAACGTGACCTGCTAGCCGCCGAGAAGGAAGCGATCGGCTGCTTCCTCTCAACCCACCCGCTGAAAGAGGTCCGGGGCGCGCTGCTGGGCGCTTCCGACTGCTCGCTGGCGGCGCTCTCCGACCGCCGCGACGGCGATTCGGTGACGGTCGGCGGCATCATCACCGCGGCGCGCAAGATTCGCACGAAGAAGGGCGATCAGATGATGTTCGCGACACTCAACGATCTCGAAACAGATATTGAGCTCGTGATCTTCGGCAAGACGCTTGAGCAGTACGGCGACGCGCTTGGAGTCGATGAGATCGTCCTCGTGAAGGGGCGCGTTGACCACAAGGACAGCAGCAAGATCTGCGTCGTCGTCCAGTCGATCCAACGCTTCGAGCCAAGCGCTGATCAGATCGAGAAAGCCGCCGCTGCCGAGGCGCTCGAAGCGCTCGGTCCTCAGCCAATCCATCTCAAGGTCGACGCGACCGACAGCGGCCTGCTCGCCAGCGTTATTGACGAGCTAAAACACATCCTCGGCAACCACAGCGGCGAGCACGAAGTGGTGCTCGATATCACGACCTCGGGCGGCGGTCGCAGCCTCAAGTTTGGTGAGAGGTACCGGGTCGCGCCAACGCCGAGCCTCCGAGCAGAGCTAGAGCACGTGCTCGGCCCGGCCGCGATGCGCACCAGCGGCCAAGCTGCCTGAGGCCTAGCTGCGCGCTTTGAGGCCGCGCTCGCGCAGCGCGGAGGCCTCTTTGACCTGCTTCTTAGTTGGGCCCTTCTTCTCCGGTCCTGGCGTTTCGAGTACGCACGGCAGGTCGGCGAAGCGTGGTTCGGAAAGAAAGACGGCGCAGCCGTCGGCGCCAAGCTCACCGTCGCCAAGGTCGGCGTGGCGGTCGCGGTTCGAACCGAACTCCATCATTGAGTCGTTGCAGTGCAGTGAGCCGATCCGGCCCTTGCCGGTCGCTTTTACGCACTGATCGATCGCAGCCGTTAGCGCGTCGGCGCTGCGGATCTCAATCCCCGAGGCCAGCATGTGGCAGGAATCGAGGCAGATCCCAAGCCGCTCGTCTCCTCCTGCTGCCTCGATCAGCGCGCCGAGCTCGTCGAACGAGCGGCCGAGCGTGCCGCCAGCGCCCGCCGTGTTCTCAAGGTGAAGGGCGCAGCCTTCGCTCTCCGCCAGTGCTTCAGCGATCGTCGCGCCGGCCCGTTCAATCGCTTGGCCAACGTCGCCGCCCTTAGCAGAGCCGGGGTGGAGGACGACGGCAGTCGCACCGAGTGCTTCGCCAGCGTTCAGCGACGCGGTTAGTGAGGTCAAAGTCTTCTCGCGGATGTCGGGATCCTCACTGGCCGCATTGAGCAGATAGACGGCATGGATCAGCAACGCGTCGACTTCGCTGGCGGCCATCGCCTCGCGAAACTCTTCTACCTGCTCGTCGCTGTAGATCGTCGGCTTCCACGCGCGCGGGTTCTGATTGAAGATCTGAATTGAGCGTGCACCGAGCGCTTCACCGCGCTCGATCGCCTTTGCCGGGCCGCCGGCGGGGGAGACGTGAGCACCGATCAGCATGCTGCCGCGCCACTATTTGAAGTGTCCATCACTAGATTCCTATCGCTATGCGCGTTCGCTTTGCTCCCAGCCCCACCGGTCAGCTCCACATTGGAGGCGCACGCACCGCTCTTTACAACTGGTTAGCGGCCCGTCACGCAAGCGGAACCTTCGTGCTGCGAATCGAGGACACCGACCGCGAGCGCTCGACGCCCGAGAACACGGCGCAGATTCTCGAAGCGCTCCAATGGCTCGACCTCGACTGGGATGAGGGTCCGCTATCGCAGGCCGAACACGAGCCGCGCCACCGCGCCGTTGTCGAGCAACTACTGGCCGACGGGCGCGCCTATCGCACCAACGCCACTGCCGACGACGTCCGCGCCTGGAAGGACGAGCACGGCGATGACCGTGGCTTCCGCGGTGAGCCGGAGGAGGAGGGAGCGGTGCGGCTGCGAGTGCCCGATACCGGTGAGACGGTGATCGAAGATCTAATTCGCGGCACGACGACGTTTCAGAACGTGCACCTCGACG
>Ga0194055_10001606_pt1 | contig 18416 bp, 13 predicted proteins | sample SepL449m_MetaG_FD_155482 | JGI IMG/M metagenome (GOLD analysis project Ga0194055, IMG submission 155482) | Anoxic zone freshwater microbial communities from boreal shield lake in IISD Experimental Lakes Area, Ontario, Canada - Sep2016-L442-9m | ecosystem: Environmental > Aquatic > Freshwater >...
GCGATGTTTCCCATATTTTTTTAGGAGGGGAGGTGAATAGTTTCACGAATAACATGTTTTTTTCATTAAGTTTTAAGGCTAATTCTGTGACTGCTTTTTGTTGATCTTGTTGAGGAAGATTGGCGATTGCAACCAAAGAATTACTGTATTTCAATAACCAAGACAAGAAATTCGGCTCCTGGATAATTAGTTTTGTTGCAACTGTTTCATCATCTTTCAAATTAAGAGACATTTTCAATGTTTTAATAATGTCTTTATCTTTTCTTAGGAATAAAAAGAAGGAGTAAAAAGCCGCCCGATCAGCTTTTGCCATGGCGAGAAACATAGGGAAACTTGCTTCATTTTCCAAGAGTGATTGAAATTGGGAGAGGGAATCTTTAGAAGGTTCACCTTGGCCAATGGTTCGTTCTAAGGCCCGGATGCTTTTAGCGCAATCCCTACATCGACTTATATAAGTTATATTAAAAGGAATCTCCCCAATGGAACGAGCTAAATTGAACATAGCTAAAGTTGATTCCATTGCCTGTTGAGATTTACCTTCTTGTGCCTGAATCCACACATCTAAAAACAACAAACCTGAAATACTGCCACTTTCGTCAACACAACTAATGCTAGTGTCGATAATATTGGGTGAATAGTTAATTTCAAACCGACCTTGCGGTAATTTAGCCACCTTTCTAGCTTCAACAAGAGAGGGTTGAAAACCCCCCAAGGTGGTTTTAATTAAGTTGAAGTATTTCGGGGTTAACATTTGTTGTGGAGACGATTCGATGGCTTGATATTCTTGATTCCTTTGCAATTCGTAAATAGGTTTTCTTTTTTCATAATTACCTTGCATCTTATAACTTTCACTAATAACCAAAGCGGAGTTTTCCTCTGGTTTGAGAACTTTGCGTTTGGCTTCAAGTTCTTCAATTCTCCAGCCTGGTTCTTTCTGATCCAGTTCAGCAATGATTTTTTCGAGTTCTGGATCTGATGCGTTTCCAACTTGGTTTTTAGTTGATTCCTTTTGATCAATTTCAGGGCTTAGTTGACCATCCGCATCAATTGTTTGATTTTTAATTTGGTTTTTAGCAATGAACCAAAGGGTTCCACCTCCACCCACGAGAACAATACTTGCGAATATGAATCCGAGAAACCAAGAAATTTCAGGTATCAATGTTGGGGCTTTTTGCTTGGTAAGGTTTTGTTTTTGCATCTTTTTTAGATGCATCCTTCGCAGACGGGCGGTTTCGTTGCTTGATTTTTTCTCTTTACTTTCTTCTGGTTCCACATCAACTGGTTCTTCATCTTCAATTGTGACTTTGGGACTAAGCTCTGCCACAAAAACTGCTTGACAGTTCTTGCAGCGGATTTTCTTCCCGATTAGGTTTTCGCTTATCTGATAAACATTGGCGCAGGTCTGGCAAACGGCTTTGATACTCATAAATAATCACCACGAAATCGAAAATTATAATTTTAAAACACATTGGTAAATATTGTAATTAGTAAATTTATCATATGGTATTAAATTTTTATATAGGTTTTATCAAGGAACCAAGACGGTTCTTGGCGAAAGGTTTTTTCCTGCAGCAAGTTCTTCGAAAGCAATACGAAATATCTGCAAGTGGTTTTGTTTCGACTAATACTTTGGCTTTGCCTTGATGATGATAATCTACAACTTCTTTAAGGGTGGAAATCATGCCTACATGCGAGCCCAAAATCCGGATTCCGCGGGTGACCAGTTCAAACCAAGGTAATGACAATTCTTTATTCTTTCCTAAGGCAACTAAAGCAAGCGTGCCACTATTTCTTAATGCCTTCATCGCACCGAGCCTGGTCACATTGGCGACCCAAAACATGCCACTGCAGAAAAAGGTGAGATCCTCTTTTCTACTTTTGCAAAAGATGCAGTCGCCTTTTTGGAGAAAGTCATCGCTTGGGATGGCAAATCTTGGTTTTGATTGAAGGTCTTTTTAAACTGCAGGTTGACTTATAATTAGCTATTTTCTTAATTCTTTGGCCTTTGCAAAGTCAGCTTCTGCTTCCATGTTTTTGTCTAATGCTTTATAGGAATCACCACGATTCACATATGCATCCGCATGCCTTGGATTCAATTCAATAGTTTTAGTAAAATCAGCAATGGCTTCGGTAAATTTATGCTGTTTTGCATAAGCAATACCACGGTTGTAATAGGCATCTGCATACTTGGGAGCTAGCTCGATAGCTTTACTGTAATCAGTAATGGCTTCAGGGATTTTTTCTTGTTTACTCAATGAAAAACCACGGTGGTTGTAAGCATTTATAAAGGTAGGTTCTATTTCAATTGCTTTGGTGAAATGAATGATTGCAGAACTCCACTCACTGTTTTTTGAGGCAACATATCCTTTGTGGAATGCTACACCGCTTGCGCCGTCATCTACTTTATCTTCTCTGCCACATCCGCTTAGCACGGAAATCAGGAAAATCGCAGCGAAAGTGTGGGTTAATCTGCTCATAGTGCACCAAAAGGCCAAGTGGAACTAATCAATCTTTAGGGTAGTTGGATTAGAAGGTAAGTCTAGTTAAAACGCAAACTTTTGGACTAAGCTGGGTTAAAACTTCAAAAGAATGATGGGCGATTTTATTTGGGGTGAACGTAATCATGGAACTAGGACGAGTCTTGGAGAGTTGTTTTTTCCTGCAGCGAGTTCTTCGAAAGCAATGCGAATATCTGCAAGGGGTTTTGTTTCGACTAAGACTTTGGCTTTGCCTAGATGATGATATTCCACAACTTCTTTAAGGGTGGAAATAGGGCCTACATGCGAGCCCAAAATCCGGATTCCGTGGGTCACCAGTTCAAACCAAGGCAATGACAATTCTTTATTCTTTCCTAGGGCAACTAAAGCAAGCGTGCCACCATTTCTTAATGCTTTCATCGAATCTGTTACTGCGCTTGGGTCTGCAGCAAATACCGCAGCAGCATCAACCAAAGGTTTGGGATTGAGAGAAATCCATTCTTCTGGGGAATAAGTTTCTGCGCCTAAAAGTTTGGCCTGGGCAATGCGAATTGCAGATGGATCGATGGCAATGATGCGCGTGAAAAACTCTTTAGCATACTGAATTGCAAGATGGCCTACTCCCCCAACACCCATGATTAAGAGTGTTTGATTTTCATTAGATCGCAACTTTTTGATGGTTTCAAAAGCGGTAAGTCCTGCACACGCCAAGGGGGCAACCTGCACAGGATCGATATCTTTTGGAAGAGGAAGGATGTAGCGAAAATCTGCAGTGGTATATTCAGCATGGGTGCCTGGGATGACATACCCTGTGTTAAATTGCCTATCGCAATAATTTTCGTTTCCAGAAGAACAGAACGAACAAGTTTTGCAGGTTCTGCCTACCCATGGGATGAGAACTTTTTGATCGAGGCTAAAGCCTGTTACCTTCGAGCCTAAAGCTTCGATAATGCCCACACCCTCATGGCCTGGAATTAGCGGAAGAATAGGCTTTTTGTCCCATGAGCCGTTGATAGCATGAAGATCGGTATGGCAGATTCCTGATGCGAGGATACGAACCAGAACTTGATTGGGCTTGGGTTCTGGGATGGGCAGATCTTCCAACTGAATGCCTAATGAAAAATCTCTTAATACCGCTGCTCGCATGGTTCGCATGAGCTAGTTTTTCCTTTAAGCGGGTTGCTGCTGGCTAAGGCAGTGTAGCGTGCCAAGCCCTAGCACTAGATCCACGCAATGGATACCGACAATCTTACGAGTCGGGAACAATTGGGAAAGCAGGTTTAATGCAACGCGATCGTTAGCATCGTTGAATGTTGGAACTAGCACGATGCCGTTGGCAATATAAAAGTTGGCATAACTTGCAGGAAGTCGTTGGCCTGCAAACATAACAGGTGCGGGCATGGGAAGTTCGAACACTTGCAACTTGTTTCCTTGGGCATCTGTCATGGATTTAAGCCTCGCAAGGTTATCCTTTAAGGGTTCATGGTTGATATCAGATTTGTTTTCTTCGATCATGGTGATGACTTTTCCGGGTGCGATAAATCTTGCAAGATCATCCACATGGCCATGGGTGTCATCACCTGCGATACCATTGCCCAGCCAGAGGACTTTTTTAACACCTAGATAGTTAGCGAAGAAAGTTTCATAATCTTGTTTAGAGAATCCTGGGTTTCGTTCTTGAGTTTTGGAGAGCAGACATTCTTCGGTGGTGAGAAGAGTGCCTTGGCCATCGACATCGATACTGCCTCCTTCAAGAATGGGCTGGATGTTGCTATGTTTGGGTTCCCAGAGTGGGCAATTGATATTGGAAGCGACAAATTTGGGAATATCATCATCGAAATTAAAGTTGTCGTACTTGGCCCAGGCATTAAAGCGTAAATTGAGGATGGTTTTATTAGAATGTTTGTCTTTGAGGAACAGAGGGCCATAGTCGCGAATCCAAGATCGATTGGTGGGTGCGTGAATAAAAGTAATGTTATCGAGGTTGGCCCCAGCTTCGAAAAGGATATGAGAAACTGCATCTGCAGAATGCTGGTTTGGAACAATAAGTTTGACCAGTTCGCAGGAGGCAAGATTTTTAATGATTTCGGAATAGACAAAAGGGATGGCGGGGAATTTTCCGGGCCAGTCGCTTGGTTCGTGAGGCCAGGAAAGCCAGGTTGCGGCGTGATTCTCCCACTCCGCAGGCAATCTAAATCCTAACCCTGTAAGCTCTTCGGTTGATTTTCCCATAATGCCTAACTCCTTTAATTTTGATGCTTCTCAAAAAGAATAAAGTTCTTGGGAACATTTAGGTTCGATATTAAGATATTTTCCTATAAACTAATAGATCGTTGGGATTAATTGTCGCAAGGGTTTATTATGTATTTGGATAAGAAGAAAGAATTGGCAAAAGCCAGCTTCTCTTTAAATGATGAATTCCGACCTTTTTCTTTGATGGGCAACCGCCATCTTCAGACCTTGTTAGGATCCTTATCGGACAGTTCTCCTCCAGAATTCCCCTCGAAGGAAGTGGTTCTTCCCGTAAGCGACGGGGATTCAATTCTAGTATTAGATAGCAAGCCCGTTTCTTGGGTACCTGGCAAGCCGATTGCGATTTTAGTGCATGGTTTGACTGGAAGCCATAGATCTAGTCATGTGGTACGGGTGGGCGATCGGTTGTATAGGCGCGGTTGCAGGGTGATCCGGATGAATCAGCGTGGTGCTGGCCCTGGTTTGCATCTTGCGCGATGGTCATATCACGCGGGTCGTTCTGAAGATATTCGCAAGGTGATGGAATACTTTCAAAGTGCGGTAGATCCTTCGCCTCTATTTCTTGTTGGTTTCTCCTTGGGTGGGAATCTGATATTAAAAACTGCAGGGGAAAGCGGCGATTTACACGGCCTTGCAGGGGTTGCAGCGATGGCACCCCCCATCAATCTTATGCAGTGTTCTGAATTGATCGGGAAGCAGGAAAACAGGATCTATGAAAAGCATTTTTTATCTTACCTGATGCTGGAAGCTAAAAAACGCCAAAGGTATTTCCCAGAGTTGCCACCGTTGAAATTTCCATCTAACATGTCGATTCGATTGTTTGATGAGCACTACACTGCGCCTAGGGCAGGGTACGACTGTGCAGAACATTATTATAAGGAATGCTCATCTGAAAGATTCATCAAAAACATCACTGTGCCAACCTTAATACTTACTTCGCGGGATGATCCATTCATATCAGTTGGGCCGTTTGAAAAACTGAATGCCCCGGATTGTGTTTCGATTTCGATTCAAAATCGTGGGGGCCATCTTGGATTTCTGGGTTCCGATGGCAGGGGTGGCATTCGTTGGGGCGAAACAAAATTGATTCAATGGATAGATCAACATTTATAATCGTTGTTTTTAAAGTGGCTTGGGCCCTGCATTACAAACTTCCAACGCGACCTTTCCTACAAACTTTTTAAAATTCGCTTCAAACAAGTTTGAAAGCTTGCTTGCACTTATCTGGTAATGATCATGATTTTGCCAAGCCAGCATGGGATTGAGCATTTCTTTTTCCACCCCGGGACAAGCCGAGGGAACTTCGAGACCAAAATAAGAATCTTTCGTAAATGCAATGGAATCGAAGTTCCCGTGCAATACACCTGATAATAATGCTCTGGTGACCTGAATTGGGTAACGGTGGCCCACGCCTGGTTTACCGCCTCTCCAACCAGTGTTAATTAACCAAACTTTGCAATGATGAGATTGCAGTTTCTTTTGTAGTAGCCCTGCATAAACGGAAGAATGTCTGGGCATGAATGGCGCACCAAAGCAGGAGCTGAATGTGGCCGAAGGTTCGGTGACTCCCTGCTCGGTGCCTGCAACCTTGGCAGTGTAACCTGAAAGGAAATGATACATGGCTTGAAATTCGTTGAGCCTGCTAAGCGGCGGAAGAACACCAAAGGCATCACAGGTTAGGAAAAAGATATTTTTAGGGTGCCCGCCCTTGGAATCTGGGCAGATATCACGAATCAAATCGAGAGGGTATGCAGCACGGGTGTTTTCAGTTAAAGAGGAATCAAAGAAATCAGGAATATGTGTTTTTTCATCGAGTGGAACATTTTCAAGCACCGATCCAAATTGAAGCGCATTAAAAATATGCGGCTCTGCTTTAGGCGAAAGCTTGATGGTCTTGGCATAGCACCCGCCCTCGAAATTAAAAATCCCCGTATCTGACCATCCATGCTCATCATCGCCAATAAGAAGGCGCTCTGGGTCTGCAGAGAGCGTGGTTTTTCCCGTGCCTGATAAACCAAATAACAATGCGACATCGCCTTCCCTACCCATGGTGGAAGCACAATGCATGGGAAATACTTGCTGTTCGGGTAGGATGAAATTAAGGAAGCTAAAAACAGCTTTCTTGATCTCTCCTGCGTAGGAAGTGCCTGAAATAATCACCAGATTTTTGGTGAGATCGAGCACTATGTTGGTTTTTGCTGCATGCGTATCAACGAGAATGGTCAGAGTTTTTCCATTGAAGTTTTTGATTGGTTTACGAAACATGCAGCGGGCAAATAAATTGTGCCATGCTAAATCTGCGATCACCTTTACCCCGATGGCGTGTTTATTATCCGCGCATGCAGAGCCCGACATCATAAATGTTTCTTTCGAAGCAAGCGCATTTATGGATGCAGAAAATAGCAAATCAAAATCGGTGGCGCTCATGGGTTGATTAATCGTGCCCCACTCAATTGCTGCACTTACTGATGGTTCATCTACCAAATAACGGTCTTTGGGTGATCTTCCTGTGTGAGTTCCTGTTTTTACTGAAAACGAGCCTCGATCGCTGAGTTGCCCTTCGTTGCGTTGAATGGCTAGTTCAATAAGGCCTGCATTACTGTTTAAAGATTTGCAATTTGGTGACTTTACCAGAGTTTCGATCATTTCTTGGTGATTCATTAAAATAAACTCCTTTTATCAGCCGCAGTAAGGTAAAAATAATGGTGTGGATAATAAAGTACTAAGAGTAATATCACTGTCATTATATTAGGGAAACATGAATAATAATATTTTTTCTTTATGGGTAGCAGCATAATGCGAGCGCATGTACTTGAATACTTTTTAAAGGGTATATTTCTTGGGCTGGCGATTTATGGCTCTCTTCAAGCTGGAAGGCTGGAAACCCCCACCTATTCAACATTTCTTACATTAAACGGGATAGCATGGGCTGGCTTGTTTGTTGCATTTATCGCAGGGGTGATAACTCAACGAGCCCAGTTAAAAGTCGGGCTCAAAAATCCCGCAGCCTTCATTCTTTTTCTAATCCTCGAAAATTCCAGCAAGATATTTGATGGCATATTGCTAGGCACGGCCCTAGGCGTATTTGTTGCTGTTCCTTCAGATTCTAAATTGTTGATTTCTTGCGTGGGGCTAGGTGGAGCTTTGGGCCTTAGCTTCTTCAGCATTCGAAAAGTAAAAGTACCAAACATTCGGCTAGGAATTATTTTTGCTGTCGCAACAGGCTTATGTGCTGCGATTGCTTATTTCCTTGGTGCTACATCTTGGAATGAAAACCCATTAATTCTTGAACATCCACATTTGTTTTCATACCAATTGATAGCCTTTCTTCCATTGTTTTACATTCTGACTTTTTGTGGCCTTGCGGAAGAATCAGAAGTTGAAATTGGTGCTTTCAGCTCGTTACTGGGCATTGCACTTGGTATCCTAACCCTGGAACAAGTTCCTTTACGAACCTTGGGTTTCCTTGCACCGATAGTTTTATTTTTTGTCTACACCATGCGAATACTACCAGCCTTAAGAATTCTGAAGCATGTTTTTCGCGGCATGAGCTTTGCCAAGCTTGGCCATCAAAAAAATGCATTAATGGCTTTCAAAAGAGCTTTGCAACTAGATCCGCAAAATAATCTAGCACGCAATAACTATTGGAAACTTCATGCAGATCTTGATCCTATTAAACTTGAAACCGATCCCGAAACCATGGCTCTAGTTGATTGCGACCTTTGCCTTGACCGAGTCGAATCCCTTTTGGTTTCTGGCAAACCCAGTGATGATAAAGTTGCTGAAGCTTTAAGGCTGCTTTCTTTGGTAGAAAAGCTCAAGCCTTCGCTTAATGATGGCACTCGTTATTGGAGGACTGTGCTTGCCCTACATGATAAAAACTTTGTAGGTGCTGCTGCGATTCTTATTAAAAACCTGAACAATTATAATGTTTCCGAAGAGCAATTGGCTGGGAAGTATCTGTATGCTTCATGGTCTTTGGCACTGGCAGGGCACCCCGAAATGAAATCCCGGGTTGGCTTTCCCCTGCTTACTGATGCCGCTATCAAAATGAATGCCATTGCTGCTGTTGAAAGGCATATTGCTCATGAAAAGGATGATCAGGCGGCATGGGGTATCAAGCGATTTTTATACACGGACATGACAAGTACGATCTTTTTTCAAAACCCGCCACGCAGCATGGCAGACTTTGACTTTATGTTTGTTAAAGATCTTGGGCTTGCACTTTTGGAACAACAAAAAGAGCTGGCACGGGGTGCGGAGTATTTGGACATTGCGGTAGCGGGCTTGCCTCAGCATGCACCGTTTTTAATGGTGCAAGTAGGCAAGGCGTTTGCCCAGCAGGGCCAAGAAGCAGAAGCTGAAAGCTACTTTGAAAAAGCTGTTACGATGGGTCGTAAAACTGGTCACAAAAACTTGCAGGATCAAGATCGATTGGCTTATTTCTCGGCTTTGAAGTTTCTTGCTGATTCTTACTTACATCGCAAAGACACTGATAAAGCGATTGAATATTATCATTTATTTGCGCAGTTTGAACGTAGTGGTGTTGAAACATTGCGCACGCTTGCAACCCTGCATGAAGAAAAAGGCGAGGCCCTTGCTGCACTTCGTGCAGTCGAACAAGCTCTTATTTATCAACCCGACGAAAAGGATCTTATCGCCCGCAAGGATCGATACCTTTATTCCATCACCGTGGAAGAACTTACTGCAAATAAAGAACTTCTTGCAAAGGGCTTTGACGTTGATTATTGCATGAAAAGGGCCAAAGGCATTCTTGAAAGCAAGCTCGATGGCCCTGATTGGATTGATGTTGCAAGGCACCTTTCAAACTTGGCTATGGTATTTGCTCCCGAGAGTATTCAGGCCAGAACTTTATATGCCAAGGCACTTCTAAGGCATGGCGATCGTACTGAAGCGAAAGAAATTCTTGAACATGTGCGCGAGCCAAAGCCAGGAAGTTTTTCGAGCAGTGATGATGAGGATTCCTGGTATGGCTCATGCCAGGTGCTTGGGGATATTTACATGGAGCTTGATGAATTCGAAAAAGCAGTCGCATGTTTTCACGATTTTAAAAAGAGCCCAAAGAGTGGCGCCAGAACTTGGCTTAAATTGGGCATTGCACTAGAGAAATTGAACGATACGAAAAAGGCCATTGCGTGTTATGAGCAGGCTACAGTCTACGAAGGCAACCCCTTTGCCAGAGAAGCACAAGAAGCCCTGTACCGGTTAAAGTAAGGGCTTCTCTTGGCGTTTCGAAAATAAGATTACTTGGATTTCTTGACGACAGCAGCAGGTTTTTTGCTGGCAGGTTTAGCGTTTTCGGTTGCAAACTGGCATTCCTTTGCAAGAGGGCAAGCAGCGCAGTTAGGCTGTTTCTCGTGGCAATATTCCATTCCCACGGCGCTAATAAGATCGGTAAATTCAACGCCTTTTGCCTTGGGAATTAGATGTTCCAAGGTGTTGCGAATTTCTACCACTTGTTCTTGAGTCTTTTCAATCAACCCAAGCCTTTTAGATACTCGCAGCGTTGGTGGATCGATGGGGATAGCATGGCCACCTAAAGCCCGTTGGGTAACCCAAGCGCCAAGATAATCATTTGAAACTTGGTAGCGGGAAAGATGCTTGGTAGCTTGCTTCAAACCTTTTTTGTGTAGGAACTCTAATTCGAAGGAGTAGGTTGTTTCGAATAGCTCTTGAAGAAAACCAATCACCCTATTGGCCCGATCGACCGGCCTGGTCATGCCTCGGAAGCATTCTTCCAGTTCGCGTACCGAGCTTACTCGAAGTTCGTTCCAATCGAAGAATTGGGCGGTAAGTTTTTGATAAACTTCATCGGCCTGCTCTTTGCTCGAACCTTCCCTGCAAATGGAATAAATCACTTGTTCCATTACAGGCAGTTCTTGTTGCTCTTGCGAGACAACTTTCTTGACCTTCGAAAAAAGAACTGTAACAATTTTCTGCTTATTTACTGTCGTCGCCATATCTTTCACAACTCCATGAATGAGTCAGGCGTAAGAGTCAGGAAACCAATTTTCCTGTCTCTCTGTCCGGGATCTATTCTTCCTTGATTACCGCTGATGGATCGCCATCAGAATCCTCTTGCTCAACATCATCATCAGTTTCGTCGCCGTCTTCTTCTTCTTCTTCTTTTATTTGCTCGGAATCAGAAAGTTTGGATGGATTAGACAAGGCTTCCTGAATAAGCTTGCTGATTTCGAGGCTCTTCTTGATACCTTGGTCAAGTACGAAAGTAAGAACCGGCAGAAACCTAGTTTTCATTCTATCAGCCAATTGCGATTGAACAAACCCAGCAGCGCCATTTAGTGCATTGAGAGTTTCTTTTTGGTGTTCATCATCGCCCATGACTGAAACATAAATTTTGCCATGTTGGAGGTCGCCTGAGACTTCAGCGCGTAAAACCGTGACCATGCTGATTCTAGGGTCGCTCATTTTAAATAAAATGGTTTCACTTGCGACTTCGCGTATGACTTCAGCGATTCTAGCAACTCGATGCGTTTTCATTAATTCTCTTTGCTAGTTAGTATATTTCCGTCGTCTGATCCACGAATTCTGCAATAGGATGCAACCGTAAAGCCTGTGCGATCTTTTCCAAACCATTGCGCACATGCTGAGATTCATTTCCTATCATCGCAATGCCAAGTACGATCATTTGTCGGTTTTCTTGCTCGTCAATCTCTGCAACCGAAACATTGAAACCGTTTTTCAGTTTATCCTGGATGCTGTTGAGAACCTGCCTTTTATCCTTGAGGCTGTGAGATTCCCTAACAATCATCCTGACTTTCATGGCGCCCACATACATGTCGTCCATACTGATTCCTTTAGAATCAGGAAAGGGTTCTTAGAACCTGTTCAACCTTGTAAGCTTCAATCACATCATCAACCTTGATGTCATCATAGTTGAGGATTTTAATACCACATTCGAAGCCTTCACGCACTTCGCGAACATCTTCTTTGAAGCGTTTGAGTGATTCGAGCCCAACATTTTTTTCTGGAGGCGGATAGATCACTACACCATTCCTGATCAACCTTACTTTAGCAGATCGCTCGATGGTTCCCTGGGTTACATAGCAACCCGCAATGGTACCAACTCTGCTAATTTTAAAGGAATCGCGCACAACAGCCCTGCCAAGATGAATGATATCTTCACGGGGTTTAAGTTTACCTTCCAAGGCGTTTCGAACATCTTCTGCAAGCTTGTAGATGATATTGTACTGCCTGACTTGAATGCCCTTTTCTTCTGCAAGTGCCCTGGCGCGATCGTCTGGGACCGAGTTAAAACCAACAATAATCGTATCTTCAGGCGATGCAAGTGCAAGCTGAACATCACTTTCGGTAATACCACCCACACCTGTATGAAGTACTCGAACAGCAACTTCTTCGTGAGTGAGCTTTTCAAGTTCTTTACGAATGGCTTCGATAGAGCCGCGGAAATCAGCTTTTAAGATTACCTTGAGTTCGGTGACTTTGTTAAGAGACAAAGTCTCGAGCGTCATAGGTGAGCGCTTGTAAATGCTCGATTCCAAGGCTCGCATTTTTCGCTTCTCTGCTATCTCTCGAGCCTCTGCCAAATCTGAAATCACCACGAAGGTATCATCAGCGTTAGGCAGTTCATCCAACCCTGTGATTTTGCAGGGGATACTTGGGCCTGCTTGTGCAATTGGCTTGCCCATATCGTCGTACATCATGCGAACTCGACCATATCCAGATCCGCAAAGGATGACATCGCCTTTTTTCAAGGTGCCATCTTGTACGATAACGGTGGCAAATACGCCTTCGCCTTCGCTAACATTGGCTTCCAAACAAACGCCCTTCGCAGTCTTGTTAGGGTTGGCTTTGAACTCTTCAACTTCTGCAACAAGGGAAATGTTGTCTAGAAGTTCGTTGATACCTTTGCCTGTTGCTGCGCTGGTTTGTACGAATTGAACATCGCCACCCATGGTATCGGGGATCAAGCCTTGGCCGTATAACTGCTGCTCGGTTTTGCGCAGGTTGGCGTTGGGAAGATCAATCTTGTTGATAGCAACAATGATTTTAACATTGGCAGCCTTAGCATGGCTGATAGCTTCTTCGGTTTGGGGCATGACGCCATCGTCTGCAGCAACCACGATGACCGCAATATCGGTGACATTTGCGCCACGGGCACGCATTTTCGTAAAGGCTTCATGGCCAGGGGTATCGAGGAAGGTAATGGGCTTGCCATTATGTTCAACTCGCCAAGCGCGGATACACTGGGTGATACCGCCTGCCTCGGAAGCAGCAATTTCGCTCTTGCGAATTTTGTCGAGGAGCGAGGTTTTACCATGATCCACATGGCCCATGATGGTAACGATGGGGGCGCGAAGGATTAAATCTTCGGGAGCGTTATCTTTGCTGGAATCGGAAATGATCTTTTCTTCGAGATCTTCCTTGCGCTTGATTTCTAGTTCGCAACCAACTTCTAAGGCAATGGTGGCGGCATAATCAGGCTCAACGATGGAGTTGATGTTCAACCCTGTTGCAAGGCCTGCGCCCATTAGTTTCATAAGCAATTCGCCAGATTTTATACCTAAGGCTTCGGATAATGCCCGCACGGTGATAGGCACTTCAACGGGTACTTTGCCTTTGCGAGGCTGAGGGCCTTTGAGTGTTTTCTGCCTACGGCGTTCGCGCACAATTCTTTGTTGTTCTAATTCATCCTGGTCAAGCAACCCGGAAAGGCTGGTAACTCTTGGTATGGCGACATCGTTCTTTTTGCGAACTTCCCGCTCGCGATGGCGGTCAGATCTGCCTGCAACCCCACCTGGGCGCTTGCTGCCACCTTTGGATTTTCCTTTGCCATCGTCATCTTCTTCATCGAAGGGAACAACAACAGGTACTTGAGGTTGAGCAATAGCCGCCTGCTGATTAAGGGCAACCTGACGCTTAATATCTTCAAAGCGTATGGGCCCGCCACCTTTGCCTACTAAGTCTTTGGGGATTTCGCCTATTTTGCGAGGGCCCGCTGGAACAGGCGGTGGCAGCTTCTTTTCTTCAACTGGCCTTGGCTTAATAATCGGAGGCGTAGCGAAATGCACCCCTGTTGGCCTCATCGGAGTTCGAGCTTTTAATCTTCGTAAGCCTGGATCACCAGCACCTGGCCTAGGGGCGGCGTCCAGATTGCGCATGCGCATGCTTCGAACCGCAGGAACCGAAGCAATTGTTCCATCTTTGACAATTGCAACTTCAGGTATATCGGTTGCTATTAAAGTAGATTCTGGGGTAGCTATGTGCACTTCAGGTGCAATCACATCTGGTGCGGGCACCTCGGTTGCAATCACATCTGATGCGGGTATTTCGATTTTAGCAACGGTTGCTACAGGTAAGGCTGCTATTGGGCTTGGTTCGGTAGGAACCTTTGGGGTTTTTGCAGTTGCAGGTTCTTTTTTAACTGCAGCAGGCTTTGCAATTGTAGGTGGCTTGGTAGGAGCAATTACCGTGGGGGCAGCAGGAGTTGTTGGAACCGAGGGCGTGGGTGATCCAGCAGTTGCAATTCCAGCGGTGTTTAAGCCGCCTTTGCTGATGATGGTTTCAACCTGATCACGCTGGACAGGTTCTAAACTGCTCAGTTGATTTTTTATATCGAATCCCAGTCTGTGACAAAGAGCAATCAAATCTTTGCAATCAACATCCAACTCTTTGGCAAGAACATAGATTCGAATTTTATCTTTTAGCAAGCTTGGCTCCAGTACCTCTTCAAAAAACCCCGGCAAATGCATTCAAACGAATGTCATAATACTATTCTAACGCTTTAAAACCGGTTGAAAAGATGAGTTGGTTGATGTTCATTGAACAAACTCCCCAACCCTTTTTTTCAATCTTTTTGCTCGTCTCTCTATTCCTTAATGCTGGTATCCTCGTCCGCAACAACCGTTTCACCCTCAGCAACTGGTGCTGCAGGTTCTACTGTTTCAGCGGGACTATCGGAAAACAAACTATCAAATTCTGATACCTTTGCTTTGGCAGCAGGCACTGGCGCAGGAACGGCATACTCATCATCTTCTTCCGATGCAGCCAATTCTTGCTGGGCTAATTTTTCTTGTTCGACTTGCTCTGCAGCTTCTTCAGCAAAAGCAACCAAGTCTTCAGCCTGCCCTTCGGTTAAGCCAGTCATTTCCGCCAACTGGGCGGGTTCCATGTAAGTGATGTCTTCGTAGGAAAGGAAACCTTCTTCGATAAATCCTTCGACCATTTCGGAAGTAACATTAGGCAGTAAGCTAAACCAGCCTTCAGCCTTTTCGATAACAACATTCAGTTCATCATGGGTCATGATGTCGATATCCCAGCCTACTAATTTGGAAGCAAGCCTTACATTCTGGCCCCGTCTTCCGATTGCAAGTGAAAGCTGATCATCTTTTACAAGAACAATCGCCCGGCCTAATTTAGGATAAAGGAAGACTTCTTCGACAACAGCAGGTTGCAGTGCATAGGGGATAAGAACTTGCAAGGAATCGTTCCAACGAACGATATCAATTCTTTCGCCACCTAGTTCGTCCACAATGTTTTTGATTCTGCTGCCGCGAACCCCAACGCAAGCACCCACGCAGTCGACTTTTGTATCAATGCTGGAAACAGCGACTTTGCTGCGATAACCAGCTTCACGGGAGACAGCTTTGATTTCGATGGTGCGATCACTGATTTCTGGGATTTCGTTTTCGAATAACCTGCGTACAAAATCAGGATGAGTTCTGGAAAGTACAATTCGAACTCGGTGCCCAACTCTGCGAACTTCAAGAATTACTGCTTTGACTCGTTCGCCAACATGGTGGGTTTCGCCAGGGATTTGCTCGCTGCGGGGCAAAAGTGCTTCGACCTTACCCAAGGAAATGGTGGCAGCACCTTTTTCAAGGCGTGTTACCTGACCTTGCAACTGATCACCCTTTTGCGCATTGTACTCGTTAAAAACCTGTTCGCTTTCGGCTTCTCTAAAGTTTTGAATCATAAGCTGCTTTGCAGATTGTGCAGCAATTCTACCAACTGTTTCGGGTGATAATATTTCGTCTTTATAGCGGGCGGTGATGGTACCATTTTGCCTATCGATGCTTACATGAATATCTTCTTCTTTGATTTCATCTGGATCAACTTCAGCCATTGGTGGCAAGCCGTTCGCATCGAGAAGGACTTCGATCTTTTCTTTTTTCTTGGTTTTTTTTGGTTTGGCAGCAGCTAGGGTAGTGATTTGCCATTTGGTAATGGCAAGACGCAAAGCTTTTTCAATGCTAGAGAATATCAGCTCACGAGGAATGTTTTTTTCCCTGTTAAGTAAATCAACGCCTCGAATAAGATCCTGGCCATTCATCCTAACTCTCCGCAAAAATCGTTTAAACCGCATATAAAAAAAAAGAGTGGGAATAACCCCACCCGGAAGTAAATGCAGGCCGGTTACCTACATTTTCAGTGAATTAACTTTTTAAGGAGTTATCACTTTTAAAGCCCTGAGAGTTACTCCGGCTTACCGTTTGGTGTGTCAAATGAATACAAAAACGAATCAAGTACTCAAATACACAAAGCTATTTTCATGGTAATTGGGTCGATAGGCAAGCGTAATCCATGAAAAAAAGCGACATAATTGTTGAGGATTGATAATAAGTCCGGTTTTGAAACCGAAGGATGGAGAATGGAAATGCAAAAAACTCTGATGTATTTTGTGGATTTGATTAAACTTCAGCACACGCTTTTCGCTCTGCCTTTTGCGCTTATTTCTGCACTTCTTGCATGGAAAATGACGGATAGCTTCCATTGGATTCAACTTTTAGGGATTATTGCCTGCATGGTTACTGCCCGAAGTGCTGCAATGGCCTTTAATCGTTTAATAGACAGTACTTACGACGCAGAAAACCCTAGAACAGCTTTAAGGCATATCCCTGCAGGATTACTGAAAAAAACTCAGGTTATTGCTTTTGTATTGCTTACTTCCCTTGTTTTTTTGGCCTCTTGCACCCTGTTTCTGCTCGTAAATAATATCTGGCCTCTGGTCTTTGGCGTGCCTGTTTTGTTGTTCTTGCTCTCTTACTCTTATGCCAAGCGCTTTACCGCCTTTTGCCATTTCTGGTTAGGCCTCGCACTGGCGCTTTCGCCATTAGGCGCCTGGGTCGCAATCCGAGGTATGGCATGGTATGAATCCTCCATTCCACTCATGTTAACAGGTGCGGTGTTTTTCTGGGTTTCGGGGTTTGACATGCTTTATGCATGCCAAGATGAAGATTTTGATAAGTCGAAGGGGCTATTTAGTATTCCTGCAAAAATTGGAATTCGCAATACGCTTAGGTTAGCCTTCGTTTGTCATCTTGTGATGTTAGGTTTCTTGCTAGGTTTTTACTGGTTGGCATCGCCTCCACTGGGTGCGATTTATCTAGCAGGCGTTGGGTTTGTTTCGTGCCTAGTGCTATATCAGCATGCCTTGGTGAACGAAAAAGATCTCTCCAAAGTGAACCAGGCTTTTTTTAATGTCAACGCAGTGATCAGCGTTGGGCTAATGCTAATCGTACTGCTGCAACTTTATCTGGTTTGATGCAGCAGCGTTTAAGCCCTTTAGCTTAGGCTGTTGCAACTTTGCCTGAACGCAATGCCTTGTTGGCAAGATGAGCAGCAGCAGCAGCGTGAACGCCAGCCTCTACAGGGGTGCTTGGATCTTTTCGCGATCGCATAGCGCTGACCCAATCTTCGAGGTGGAGTTTTTCGCCATCTGGCTTGTCGTAGAAATCTGCACCGCGCCTGCCCACGCCAAGGATTAACTCTTCAGCTTTTATTTTTCGGTTCCAATCTGGGATGATTTGGAAGCACCCCCGATCAACGTAAATCGTGCCCTCGGTTCCCATGAACTCGATTCTTGCGCCATGCCTAGCATTCGAGAACCCCCCCTCGAAAAACATTTGAATACCATCTTTGTATTCCATGATTGTTTGCACCATATCAGGAGTTTCCCAGATGCCCTTGGCGTTGACCATGGTGCCAAGGCTGGCAGCAGATATTGGTGATTCGAGGTTTAAAACCCAATGGGCAACATCAACCCAATGAACCATGAGATCGGTAAAGATGCCCCCGCCGAAGTCCCAGAACCAGCGCCAGTTTCTCATTTTGTAATCATCAAATGGTTGGTCCGCAACGTTACCTAAAAAAGCTTTCCAGTTAACATTAGAGGCAGTGGTGGTGGGGTCTCCTTTTTTGACCCGGTCTGAATTTCTGTTCCAACTCATGTGCACTCGATAGACTTTGCCAATCTTCCCTGCTGCGACAGCTTCCTTGGCTTTCTTGATATGCTCCATGCTGCGCTGCTGGGTTCCGATTTGAACCACCTGTTTAGATTTCCTTACCGCTTGGATCACCTTTTCGCCCTCTTCCAAACTATGAGTCAAAGGTTTTTCCACATAGACATCCTTGCCCGCAGCTACCGCATCAATGGTCATAGGAACATGCCAGTGATCAGGCGAGCCAATCAAAACAGCATCGATATTTTTATCTTCTAGAAGTTTGCGGTAATCAGAAAACATTGCGACTTTATCGCCAGTCATCGCTTTGGCTTGCGCCAGGGCATCTTGGCGAATATCCGAAATTGCAACGATGCTGGTGTTTGGAATGGTGAGAAGAGATTTCATCAGGGTTCTGCATCTGCCACCTGTTCCTATGCAACCGATGCGAATTGTTTCGGAA
>Ga0194055_10001607_pt1 | contig 18411 bp, 12 predicted proteins | sample SepL449m_MetaG_FD_155482 | JGI IMG/M metagenome (GOLD analysis project Ga0194055, IMG submission 155482) | Anoxic zone freshwater microbial communities from boreal shield lake in IISD Experimental Lakes Area, Ontario, Canada - Sep2016-L442-9m | ecosystem: Environmental > Aquatic > Freshwater >...
GAATATCTGAGTAGCTCGTGATGTTCGCAGCCGTGGTAGTAATCGGCGTCCAGGAGCCACCAGGAGCGAGTCTGTAAATCTTAAAGCCGCCCTCGTTGTTGGAATTGTCATGCCAGGAAAGGTTGATGCGGTTGCTGGCAGCAGCCGTTGCAGTGAGGCTAGACGGAGCAGTTGGCGCAACGTTCGCCGAGACGACATCAAAATACGCGCTCTTTGAAACCGGGATAATAATGATGTCATCGGGATGAGCCTTGGCCTTTGGTGAAGGCAGCGGGGCTACTTTTTCGCCGTGCTTCGCTGGTCCGCCCCCGAAAGTTCGGGGAACCCTAATGCGTGCTTTCATCGCTTCCGCTCGTGCGCTAGGAGATTTTACGGCCCCCATCTCTTGCATCGCGCCCGAGAACCGAACTTCGTAGTTTGTGCCAACCACGGCGTTCGCTGGAGCAGTGACAACGAGATTGTCATTGACGACGGTCATGTTCCAGCCATTTGGAGTGTCGTCTTGAGCAACGATGGTTCCCGAGCCGTTCTTGATGTCCCACATCATGGCGTAAGTCGGGTAGTCGTAGCCAGTTCGGGGGAAGCTCGCGGTTCCGCCAGGCTGAATGGTGGGATTCCCACTGCCTTGGAATGCGATGCCGATAGCGACAAGAAGCATCAGCAGGAATATGCTGAAAAGCGCCCCTCGCTTGAGGAAGCCGCGGATGACGACGTTGTGATTAGCCACGGAAGGAATGTGTCAGCACAAACCATGCCAAACGGCAATCGGCGATGGATTAACTCGTAGTTTTCACCCGAATTCCGACTTAGCCAAATGTGGCCACCTTGAAGCATAGTGTTGAGCCTTAATTCGGGCTTCTACCTTTGTAGCCCATTTGTAGCCCACGAACTCCCCGCTAACTCAAGCCTAACTCCCCTATAAGTCCGAGTTTCTACCTGTCTGGAGATTCAAACAGGTAGAAGCGCACTTTCCCGCGCACCAAATATTTAGGTTCAGTTGAACTTGAGTCCTTTTCAATTTGTAGCCCACGTCTTGGATTTTCCAAAGGCATGAAGATTAGAATCTATTTCTAATTGGCTAATTAGATTGAAGTATCGGCAGGAGGTCACAAAACTGATGCGACCCTTCGAAAATATTCCAATGGCGCTCTGGTGACCAAATGAGCAGGCTTCAATTTTCTGTATCCTTCGAACTTAAACGTAGAGGATCTCAATACTCTCTTCGATCCTGTATGTCCAGTCGCTTTTTGCCATGACTCGAATGACTCAAACCTTTGTCCCTCGATTATGCTTGCCGTAACGTTGGAAGCTGTCAGAAATTGGTTGCCTCGCAGCCTAACTTCGTCCCCGATTACCGAGGGAAGCCCAGTCGAATAGAAGGCAAATCCCTTGCCAGATATGAAAACATCGTTTTCCTGAAACTCACAACTTCGTACGTGCGGGATGTCGCCTTTCTGCTCACTACCGGTGATATGCGTCACAAACAAGGCGGGTTGTTCTTTCTCAGACGCTGATTCAAGCTCAATGATCGTCAGCGTTCGTTCGATTCGGCAGTTGTCCAATCCTGAGCCCCAGGTGACGAATCCAAACCCCACATTGTCACCTCCCTTTTTCCTTCCGTCATTGATGCTTACTGATTTCCGGCAAATATTGTTCGTGGTGGGAGGCGCTCCCGGATAATCGCAATGCATGAATCCTGGGCCATCATTTTCGTACGAAAGGCACTCCTCGACGATACAGTCCACACAGCCACCATCTAGGTCAAAGCCACCACCATCACCACCCAATGATTTTGTTCCGCTAACAATACAGTGCCGAATCACCACTCCTTTGGCCATCCACGCCCAGAGGCCCACTCCACCACCATTCCCTACAGAGTCGCGAACTTCGCAGCGCTCGATGAGCGCACGTTCGACCCCTCCAATAACGATTCCTGTTCCATCCAGATTCCCGGTGACTGCGCAGTCGCGAATCGTTAGGTCGTGATGAGCATAGCCCTTGGAACGATCTTTAGCGTCGTCCCAGCTGGCAATTCCGGCTCCATAGTTTGCCCGAACTATACAGTTAGATATCGTTACTTCTTTGAATCCTGTGCGATTTTCATCAATTGATCCAATCAAGATGCCCTTCGCTCCAAATCCTGATATGTCCAAGTCATACAGGTGAATTGAGTGATAGCCTTTACGACTCTTACCCGTCGACAGCAGGGCAATACCAAAATGCTCTTCTACTTTCTTTGAAGCTTGTCCAACAAGATTTATGTTATGAACCGTGACGTTACTTGCTTCAATTGAGATAGCTGATTCTGTTGGTGAGATGATGGTGGCTCTGCCTTTTCCATACGAACCCACGGTTAAAGAGTTAGAAATGGAAAGAGAACCCTCAAAAGTCGATCCACCTTCGAGGAAAATTTGGTCGCCATCGACTAATGGTAACTGGGCAACTTTGGCAAGTGTTCGGAAGGCAGCTTGTGGGGCGAGTCCGCTTGCCGAATCGCTACCAGTTGAGCTTAGATAATATGCCTTTCTTGGTGGAGGGCAACTATCGGCTAGAGGAGTTCGGGCGATCATAAACAGTAAGACAAGTGAAATCATTCGGCTAGACCCGCTTGAGAGAAAATTGGCGGGGCTTAGGAATGGCGGCAGCGCGACTTTGTTGGTGTAGCTCCTCGGCGAGCTTTTCAAGCGTGTCATATGCTGCTTTGCTTGATTTTGCGTCGCTACTTTCTCGCTGAATGGTTCTCCAAGCTGTGAATTGTATTTCAGCTCGTTTACGAACCAGATCAAGCACAGTGTGAGCCTGTTGGCGAATAGGTGTATCGAAGGCAGCCAGATTAACTCCACCTGCAAGCTCGAAAGATGATAGAGTCGCCACAACATGTCGATCGATAGAAAGTTGGTACGTTCCTTCCTCTAGTCCTTGGATAGTCAGCATTTCACGGTTCCGCAACTCGTCAAACATTCCTACTGAACCAGCAAGATGAAGAACAGGATCGTTAGGATCCGCAACGAAAGGCAGACAGTTATCGATTTGCGACCACGAAAGGTTTTTCAAGTTTGAAACTTTCGCTTGATGTGATGAGATGACGACCTGCGTCTTGGCATTGATCACAACCGCACTCACGGTAGGATTCGCGTGCCAAGCATCAAGAAGGCAACCCGCCATAATGAGGTGTCCACCGGGTCCAGGATGAATCGAATCCGGAATGATCCGTTCGGCACTTGAAGGATCTTTTTGGGCCGCTTTCGTCAGGACATCGCACAATGGTTGATTGAAGTCGACAAATTGACCACCTCTCTTTTCTGCTTCATTCTTTGCGATCAAACCATACCTTTGGAGAGAATCGTTGTATCCTTTCCAGGGTGCCCAGGGTTCTGGCGGTTTGCCAACTGAAGCATAGGAATGGGCAAAATCGTCCCACGGCGAAGTTCGTATCAAAGTTAGCCTTGCCCTCGGACTCGTGGCAGAAAGCGCATCGAGAACCTTGGGATACCATTCCTTAATGGCCTCTTCAATTTTGGAGTCATACGGCACGTAGCCTCCATCGTTCATGCCCAGCATGACGCAGATTTGGGTTGGCTTGAGCGGAGCAACGTCTAGTCGAGCTCGATCGGATGGCAAGCCGCCTCCGCCGCCCCAGCTAGCATCGCCTGACCATCCTCGGTTGAAAAAGTGAACATCTAGACCTGGATAGCGAGTAGTCACAAAAGCTTCAACATAGGTCGTGTACAGTCTCTGCTCGGTGATACTGTCGCCGTAAAACACAACTCGATCTCCACTATTGAGGGCGAATGCCGCCGCGAAGGACATTGCCAAGATCATCGGATTCCTGCCTCTTGATGCTCGACAGTCGGACAGGAAATGCTCGAACGGAGGCGAGATAGTACTTTGAACCCGTTGGTCTCGAGGGCGATGCTGCCGTGAATCGATTTACCTTCAAGATCTAACAAATCAGAATCTTCAAGTTTAAATTCCTGAGGTTCGCCAGAGAAGTTTAATATGAACACATAATCGATCTTCTCGTCATGACGAACCTGAACTGTGACCCCAGGTGGCGTCACGGTTTCCAAAGCTGGCAATAAGCCCGCGCGTTCCACTACCATGTTGAGGAATTCTCGCTGGAAGGCGTCGTCATTTCGAGATGCAACGAAGAACGCCTCGCCTTCACCAAAATCATTTCTCGTAACACAGGGTCTACCCGCATAAAATTCACTGGCGTAATTTGCAAGAGGTTCTGCTCCCTCGAGATGCAAAAGCTCGCAATACTGACTTGCATCAAACTGCCCGGCAAAATCACATGAATTCCCTTTCGTGGATTCAATTCGAACCCTCTCACTGTCGTATAAACAGTCAGTCTCTTCGACCCAGATACCAAAAACATCGCGAAGATCGCCCGGATAGCCACCTTGAATTGCTCGGGTGTTATCGTCCACCATCGCTGACCAATATGTCATCACAAAGGTTCCTCCTGATGCAACGAACTTTCGAATTTTTTCAGCTACTCCAGGCTTCAACATGTAAAGCATTGGGGCTATGACAATCCGATAGTGAGTCCAGTCAGCTTCCGAAGCGATAATATCGCTTGACACACCTGATTCCCAAAGAGCCTTGTAGTGATCCCTAGCGGTGGCAAGGTAATTTCGTCCTTCTATCCGGGGGGCATGGGTCAGTTCGATAGCCCAGTTAACTTCCCAATCATAAATGATGGCTACTTTGGATTCTGTTGAAGTTCCTCTAAGTTGTTTCCAGCCATGGAGAAGTTCTCCACTTTGGCAGACTTCGCGGTAAACCCGAGTCTTGTCAGTGCCGTCATGACCAATAACTGCGCCATGATACTGCTCAGAGGAGCCAAGTCCTTTTCGCCATTGAAAATACATAACGCCTTCGCTTCCATGGGCAATTGCTTGAGCCGTTTCTAAGGCATGCATCCCGGGGCGTTTTAGTCTCATTACGGGATACCAATTCGACCCATCCGGCGTCGATTCGATCATCAGAAAGGGTTTTCGTTTAAGACTACGATTAAGATCATGGGTCATTGAAACGGCTGCCCAGTCGTTCGAATCTATAGGGTGATCGATGAAGCATGGATAGCTATCCCACGAGGCAAAATCGAGATATTGAGCGAGTTTTTGTGAATTAAGAACTGAATAGAATCCCATCAGGTTAGTCGTGATGGGAATGTCTGGCGAAACCTGCCTCAGGGGTTCGCTCTCTTGCAAGTAGAAATCAATGATTTGGTCAGAGGAAAAGCGATACCAGTCGAGCATGAGCCCAATAATTGAGTGCTCTCGTAGTTGCCCACCTGGAATTTCAATTTGATCCCAATCGGTAAACGTGTGGCTCCAGAATGCAGTCCAATAAGCCTGATTAAGGGCATCCAAATCGTTGTTGAATTTGACTTTCAACCACTCTCGGAAAGCGTCTTGACAAAGTTCGCAATAGCATCGGTCTCCGTATTCATTGCTGACATGCCAAGCGGCGAGGGCTGGATGATTGCCATATCGCTGGGCAAGCTTTGTCGCTATGTCCTTTACTTTCTTGCGATAAACCGGAGAGGTCCAGCAGAAATTCACCCGGTTACCATGCTTCTTGCGGACACCTTCCTCAGTGACTCGTAAAATTTCTGGATGAGCTTTAGACAACCATGCGGGCATTGCTGCGCTTGGTGTCGCAAGAACTGCATGCCGGCCATTTGAATGGAGCAGATTCATCACCTCGTCCATCCATTCGAAATCGTAAGCACCATCAGCGGTTTCGAGTTGCGACCAACTAAAGACCCCGACCGTCGCCACATCAAATTTAGCTGGCCCCATCAGTTTCATGTCCTCGATCCACGATTCGTGAGGCCACTGTTCGGGGTTATAGTCTCCGCCGTGAAGCAGGCTGTCGATTTTAGGAATGATGAGGTCTTTCATAATGTGAGATTGGATTTCCAGCCCATTGATTCTCCTCGAGAATGAGACTGGAGAAGGCCAGTAAGGGAAAGCTTTGATGTACGGCCGCCGAGTGCGGAAAAAGGAACTTTAAGGATAATCGTATGTTTTAGGTCTGGCTTTTCGATTGCCTGAACACCATTGCCAATGATTTTGAGCGGGAGTGGCTTGCCTTTCCCTGCTTGACCACCGAAGCGGATGCCGATTTTCAATTTTCCGACTTTTAAGTTCCATAGTGAACGTTCTGACTCTGGAATGTTTCCGCCCAGGTAAAGCGATTCGTCGGTAAAATCCATGGCATAGAGAGCAATGTATAGAGCATCTTTTGTCTGAACAGCAAAGAGATCGCCAAAACCATCTCCTTGGTTCGAGCGAACAACCGCTACCGATCTGGGCCAACGTAGAAGCGAAGCCGAAGACATTGGATCGATCGATACAAAAGGAACCTTTCTTGCCTCTTGTTTTTCCTCAACTCGGTTCAAAAATGATTCTGGCTTTACAGCCTTAGCCGCTTCAGTCACTTCTTTGTATGCCAGACCATTAATATCTACTAAGCCCATGTTGAAATTCTCGCCATCGCCTCTTCCGTGTTGTGGCTCATCACTGAATTGGAACCAATGTGCTCCAATAACATATGGCAATTCTCCAAATGCATTTACATTTCGGAAAAAGGATTTTGCCCTTTCAACCTGAGTTGGAACCACGGGAAACCCCGCACTAGAATTCTTGTTCCCACTTCTGTTTTCCGTTGAGCACATGTAAAATTCGCTGATCAAAATTGGCTTTCTGGTTACTTGATGCAGGGTTCGGAGAAAGAAAGGGCTGAACGTTCCGTCAATCCAGTCCGCACCCATATTCGTCGAGCAAACATCAATCCACTTCGACGATGATCTTGCCAGTTCGATGTTGTAATACTGCTGATATCGATCACCTAAAATGAGGTGGCTCTGATCGTTTTTTCGAATAGCATCATGAACCGTTTTATAGTAATGTTCGCCAATGGTTCGCATCCAAAGGTTGACTGCCCTGATCCCCTTTCCTTTCGGTTTCAAAGTAAGTGATGGTTTTCTGGCAAAGTCGTCCCAACCCGAGCTCTCAGTATTCCAGTCAAGTTTGAACTTATCAAACCTTCCGTATAATTTCTTTAGCATTGCGTGGGCAGTTTTTCTGCCTATCGATTCTATAGGAAGGTTCTTCAAGTAGTGAAGAAAGAGAGTATCGTCCCACCAGCCAAGTTCATTATCGGTGAAGTAGCCGATCAGGTTTTTGTCTTCACGAATAGGCTGAATTTGATCGTATGCTGCTCTTTCAATCGCCTTCTTGGCATCCAAGGAAAAGAGATCGTCCCAAGGTGCGCGGAAGTAGGCCCCAAGGTGTAGGACAACCGTATAGGGCATCCTCTTTTTCGGTGGAAGCTTAGAAATGACCGAATAATCGGACCAGCCTCCTAAAGTGTTGAATCCCCAATTTTGGAGTTTTTGGACGGAATCCAGCGCCCATTCTCTTTCCGTCGGGAAGAGAGACCAAGCATGATAACTGGGATTCTTTGGATCGTACTTGTCTTTCGGAGGCCCTTGGTCAACGCAGCAGACGCCAAATGACCAGAATTGCTTTCCAGAAGGTGTTATGAACAAAGAGTGCCCGGACACAGAATTGCCAACTCTGATGGCTGGGTTATCAAGTTCCAAACCTGGTTTGGATTTTGAGCAAATGAATGCAAAGTAAAACAGAAGAGTCGAATTCATAGAAGGAAGGGCCACTTTTTTGCATGTGGCCCAATTGTCTTTTTGATCTCTTTATGGAGCCTTGGTCGGAGCTACTCCGCCACCTCTTGGTCCACCGCCACCCGCCAATCGGGTGACCATTTCTCGAGCTTGTGCTTCATTGCCGCCTACTCGCTCAAGGAATTTTTTCTTGACGTCTTCTGGCAGTTTGTCATAGTCTCCCCCTGCACTTTTGGCCGATTTGCCAAGAGTGGCCATTTCGTTGCCTGCTTGTTCTGCAACTTTATCAACGGCTGTGTTCGAATCACCGCCACTGCATCCACAAGTAAAAGCGCCGATGAAAAGAGCCACAACAAACAGAGATAATAAATGAAGTTTCATACGATTGTCCTTACTGATGATCCTCATTCCCCTGGATTGATTAGGAACTTCCTTGGGTCAAGATAAGCTCCTCGAAGCATATTGCCAGGTCTCAAGTTCTTTGCATGAGAATCAGTAAATGCATAGTTTCCACCGCCGCTGAACTTACCCCAAGCATTTTTGAGTGTCGCATCAGGAATGCCGTAGTAAGTCCCGAGGGCGAGATTCAATGCGTCATACGGAGCGATGAGTTCTTCATAACCACATCGGGTCACTTCAGTATTTGGACCATTTGAACCGGTGCAACCGACATAAGTCTGTCCCATGTTTTGAACTGCTCCTCCTGCAAACATGATCACTTCAGCCCCATAGGCGATTGACGTCTGAGAAGCAGAGGTGGTCTCCGACAAGTCTCCTGTGTAATAGGGCCCCGGTGCAAATACGCCTTTGGCATTTGAAACGGTCACAGTTGGCGGGAAGTAGCCACCGGCGAAGTACGCCGTGCTCATCGCATTTGCCATATATGAGTTATTTGCAGCCTGAGCCTTTCGCGTTGTTGGATTAAGAACCATTGATGTAGGCAGCGAAAACGAGTTTGGATCCCCAGGCGTGGTGAATATCTGCAAGTTCTTTACGTATGGACCAATGCATTGAACAGAACTCCATCGATAAGAGTCGGCTTGAACAAATGGGACACTATCAAAAGATGCCAGTGGGAAGTAATCATCATTGTCACTGAGATAAATCATCAGTGATGTTCCGATCTGCTTCATATTTGAGAGGTCTGAAGTCTTTTTCGCGGCAAGCTTTGCTTGTGCGAAGACGGGGAAAAGGATCGCAGCCAGAATGGCGATGATCGCGATTACGACGAGGAGTTCAATCAAAGTAAATCCTTGATGAAGCGCTTTATCTCTTCTTTGAGTCATGATTATTATTTCCTATTTGGTATAAATTCAGAATTCGGGGAATTCCAAGACCGGCACTTGGGCATTTGATCCACAAGAATTCCGGATGGTCAGCGACACTCCCAAAACGGGGTGTCTTTCAGATGGCGGGTCACCAGCAACTTCTCTGGCGAGCATCCGTGCGGCAAGCGATCCCATCTCCTTGATGGGCATCCGGATGCTGGTGAGTTGGGGGACGATAGTAGTGGCAAACCATGTGTCGTCGAAACCGACAATGGCAAAATCGTTCGGGACACTGAGTCCTCTGGCTTTGATTGATCGAATTGCGCCGGCGGCACAGAGATCGTTAACCGCGAAGATCGCGGTGGGCCATTCACGGGAAGGTCGATCAAGCACTTCATTCATTGCCTCCGCTCCTAATTTCCAATCAAAGCCAGCTTCAACAATGAGCTCATCATGGATCAGCAGGCCTGCTTCCCGTAACGCCGCCTTGTATCCCTCCATCCGGGGTTGGTTCGTACAGATCGCATCGCCGCCATGGAGCATCATAATTCTCCGATGACCCAAACTTATAAGGTGATTGGTCGCAAGGCGACCTCCTTCATAGTCATCGGCATTCACCGTCATAATCGGATCAGGCTGAGGGCCACAAACTATCCCAACACACGGGAAACTTGATTCGCGGCAACGTTGGAGAAGGGCATCATCTGACTGAGGTAGAGCAATGATCAATCCATCGACTCTCGGATCGATTCGATCTTTACCCGCCCAAAATCCATCACGGACCGTATAAAGCATCATGTTGTAGCTGTCTTGGATGGCTTCGGTGAATACTCCATTCATGACAACCGTGCAAAACGGGTTTCGGTCAATAAAGGCGTCTACATAGGGAAAAACGAGACCTAGAACTCCGGTTCGCCCTGTGGACAGGCTTCTCGCAATTGGGTTGGGAACGTAACCAAGTCTTGCCGCCGACTCAATGATGCGTTGCCGCGTGGGCTCACTAATCCGCATATTTCCAGATAGCTTGCCGTTCAGTGTCGCAGAAGCAGCAGCAACCGAAGTTCCTGCTTCGCGGGCGACATCTTTCAAGGTTATTCGCATCTCAACCAATCCTTACTGCGATTAAGCGGTTCATCTTCACTATACATCACATTTTTCATTCTAAAGATTGGATTTCATAAACTTTTTAATTTCTTGCAAGCGGTTAGGCTAAGATAGTGATGAAGCGCTTAATTAAAATGACATGAAACTCGAATTCGCCGCTGCATTCGCTTGTCTTACTGTTGTCTCAGTCTTCATGTGGAAGAGTCAGCCAAACCAATCAGTTCAAGGCAAAACTCCGCTGGTGTGGACTAGCGACGATAACCCTTTGCGAAAGGAGCAAATCGATCTTTTCAATCGCCAGCATCAAAGTCTGAACCTGCAACTGGACCCAAATAATCAAGGGTTAGAGAAAGTGATAGTTCAGTCGCTGGCTGGAGTCGGACCTGATCTTATCGATTGTCGCGATGCAAACCAGTTGGCAGCCTATGTTAAGGCAGGCATCGCCTGGGACGTAACTGAAGAGTTGAAATCAAGAGGAATAGATGTTAGGGCCCAAACGTGGGCCTGCATGCACCCGACGGCGATTTACGATAACCGTGTTTATGGGGTGCCTACCAATTGTGCTGCGAACGCGATATGGCTAAATAGAAAGGTTTTTGAAGAACTAAAGGTTCCTATTCCTAAAACACCCTGGACTTGGCAAGAGTTCATCGCGCTCTCCCAAAAACTCACGAAAAGAGACTCAAGCGGCCGACTCGAGAGAATTGGCTTCTTGTTTGACTGGTGGAATGCCTATCACTTTGTTGCTACGTTTGGAGGTCGAGAATTTACTCCAGATGGCACAAGATCTGACCTCGATTCACCGCAAGCAATTGCTTCTATTCAGTTGATGCATGATCTTGTATACAAGTACAAAGTCACGCCTTCACCTGTGGAGGAGTCAGGCATGGCTTCAGCCGGAGGATGGGGCTCTGGAACCATCAATACCTTCGGATCCAATAGAGCGGCAATGGCCCTTGGTGGGCGTTGGTGGCTGGCAAACATGCGCAGCTTTAAGGGTCTTCAGCTGAGTGTGGTAGCTTCTCCATTTGACCTTGTCCCGGCGTGCAGTACCGCAGGAAGGTCAACCCTCATAAATGCTCGATCCCCACGGCGGAAAGAAGCTCTTGAGTTTTTGGTCTACTTAGCTTCTAAGGAATACGGAGCACTTATCAACGACCAGGCCGATGGAATCTCTGCATTCAAGGCACAATCCGCTGGCCCTGCATTTGAAAACAATCCAAGGCATCCGGAAGAGACGTACAACTCTACGTGGCGGCAGGTGACCGAAACCGCCGTTGGTCAAGAAGGTAGCCCCTATATCAACGGGCAAGTAGCAAAGCGAATCTTTGACAAACAACTTGATCTTGTTCGGGTCGATGCAAAAAGCGCCGAACAAGCCATGAAAGATGCTGCTCGTGAGGTGAATGAAGAAATCAAGAAGAAGTTGGCAGAGGACCCAATTTTGTTTCAGCGATGGACATCTGCAACAGGACACGCACCATGAACAAGCAGAAGCGAAACCTATTGATCGCAATGGCGTTTTTGCTGCCAAATTTGGTGGGCTTTTTGATCTTCACCGCCGGTCCCGTTATTTTTTCTCTCTTCGCCAGCCTCACGAATTGGAATCTTCAAGAACCAAAATCAACATCCTATATCGGGGGCCACAACTTTGTCGAACTAATCCAAGACAAACAGTTCTGGACGTATCTTCTGAACACGCTGTATTTTATGCTTGGGATCCCTGTCTCAATTGCTGGATCCCTTTGGATAGCAATCCTTCTAAATCGAAAATTGAAGTTCATGAGTGCATATCGAACTATCATGTACCTACCAAGCTTCACTAGCGGAGTAGCCCTAATGATCCTCTGGAAAAGTCTCTACAATCCAGACTTTGGTGCTATCAATGGTGCACTTCATTCACTTTACGGTTTCTTTGGATTGCACTGGGACACGCCTCAATGGTTACTTTCGACAAAGAATCTCGCTGGGCTCGAAGTCGAAAGTGTTGAATTATCTCGTAGCCAGTTTGGCATCGGCGCACGTGACGCAATCATGTACATGGGAATTTGGGCCGGTATAGGTGGTAGCAATATGCTTCTATATATGGCGGCGCTAACGAACCTTCCGGAGGAACTGGTCGAAGCCGCTTCGTTGGATGGAGCCGGACGATGGCGCGTCTTTCGCTCAATCATTTGGCCGCAGCTTGCCCCCACAACATTCTTTATCGTGATCATGTCAACCATTGGTGGTTTTCAGGGCGGATTCGAACAGGCCCGAGTAATGACTGGTGGAGGTCCGGCCGGAACAACAACCACGCTTTCGTATTACATTTATTCTAAGGCTTTCGAAGAGTTTCGGATGGGTTACGCATCTGCCGTGTCATGGATATTGTTCGCAATTATTTTTGCCATCACTCTCGCTAATTGGAAGTTTGGGCAACGGGGGCTGAACGAATGAACCGAGAACCAAAATGGATTCGTCTTGGGGTCATCGCAATCTTGATCGGGTTGTGTCTCACGATGCTGGCCCCATTTACATGGATGGTGCTGACTAGCTTCAAGCCACTTCAAGAAGTTGAAAGCGTGAACCCTATTCCAAAGTCGTGGCAGCCAAATAACTACCAAGAAGTCTTCAACAAGGTTCACTTTGCAAGGTTTTATGCAAACAGCGTTTTTGTTGCGGCATGGGTGACTTTTCTGACCATCTTGACGAGCTCCATGGCAGCATTTGCTTTTTGTCGTCTTCAATGGAACGGACGCGATTTGGTCTTCAAGCTTTATCTTGCGACGATGATGATTCCCGGGGTCGTAACCATGATTCCAAACTATGCAATTATCGTAAAGTTTGGTTTGCTCGATACGTTCTCTGGGCTAATAATTCCTGCGTCGTTTTCTGCCTTCGGAACCTTTTTGTTGAGACAATTCATGTTAACCATTCCATCTGCCCTAGATGAAGCCGCCACTATCGATGGGGCCACCGCCTGGCAGGTTTTTTGGAATATTGCGATGCCAATGTCAAGATCGGGGCTGGTCACTTTAGCCGTATTCACATTTATGGGTAACTACGGATCTTTCTATTGGCCCCTCCTAATTGTGAAATCCGAGCATATGAGGACACTTCCAGTAGGGCTCATGTACTTTGACACGATGTACGGACGGACTACCAATCTCATGATGGCGGCCAGTGTCATGAGTCTCCTGCCTCCAATCATTGTCTTTGTTTTACTACAGAAGCAATTAATCAAAGGTATTCAGTTAGGGGGAGTAAAAGGCTAACGAGCTCTTCCTGATTATTTCCTTGGATAACGGAGTTACTAATAAATGACTCTTTTGTGCAAGTTTAGGCTTGAAAAGATACTTTTAAGTCGCTTAAACAGATCAATGGATGGCAAAATGCAACGTTTAATGGTGAAGAATTCTTAGCCTGATTGCTTCAACATTAACTTTCACTTGATCATTAGGGAGTGATTTTAACTCAGCCGCTTCGTACCATAGCCATGGACCTGGCAGTCCCTCGACCCCGAATGGTCCCAACAAATTTCGTAGATTTCCTCGGACGCGAACGCATAGCTCATGTTCCCCATGCGAGACAGGTCCAATCGAAATCCAACCGCCATTGCCCCAATCAAGGGCTACCTTTTTTCCATTTAACAATATCTCCGAAGACGAATATCCATCGGCCTCCAAAGTGAGTTGAACTTCGCCAGGGATGTCACATAAAAATCGACCTTGATATTCGATCGTCCAAGGGTAATTAGGCAATCCATGTTCCCCCCAACATCCAAAAGCGAGGCTCTTGGGTGAATTCAGAATCGAGTTATTAACCTCGAAATCGCCAAGCACCCACACAGGAGCGATTTCGTGATGAATGTCGAGTTTCTCGGCACGTAGCGAAATAGTATTTGTCCCTAACGATGCTCGGACCGGCACTGAGAGCCGAATTTCTTCATCAAAGAACGAAGATAGTTCGAACTCGACTGGAGCTCCGTTGAGTTGGACTTCGTATAGCCAAGGTCGTTCGACACCCAACTGGATGAGCCCCTCAATGTTCGAGTCAAATTGCCAGTTGGCATTAAGTCCGGACGCCAAAGGAAGAACCCTATCGACAATTTCTCTTTTGAACTGGACTCCCCATTCCCAGGGATCACCTTCGAATCCGTTTGATCGCCAAAGATTGCGGTTTTGAATGATCGTTCCAGCTTCGTCATATTCTTTACCATACGTCTGTAAAGAACAGCGATCTATTGGAAGAACGTTGGTCCCAAGTCTCTCGACACCCGTTAGTCGAAAAGCCAATTCGGTAACGCTGTATTTCTGCATTTGCGGAACCTCGTCAGTCTCGATCCACAAACGATGTTCGCCGGGACCAAGCGAGATGTGTTGGAGTGAAGAAACAGTGTTGGTCGTTCCTTCAACCGTATCGATTTCGAAAAGTCCAATTGATTCAAACTCTAGTTCCACTTCAAGAGTTTCGTCCCAGGGATTTGCGAGGAAATATAGTGACTTGCCATCAGTAATTCGACGAATTGCTTGTAAGCCTGGAGTAACTGGCTTGCCGCCGTGCCCTCTTAGAATCGGATTTCCGGTTGGCAATTGGTCAACAGAATCCAGGGCGATTGCTATCTCTAATAATTGGCCTTTTGGTACTGATGAGAGGCGACCTTCAAGTCGCCCTGGACCCTCTCCGAAAACATAAACCTTGCCTCCCACCTCAGCAAACGCTTTCAATATATCGAGAGTTTCGCGACGAATGGTTTCCATTTGCGGAGGAATGACCACACAGCTGTACTGGTGACTTCCAACACGTAAAGAGTTATTTATGAGCTCACTGTTAGATTCCAACAGCCATTCATCTCCAAGGTGGAAATCGAAATAGCTGTCGGCCAGCGTCCGTAAAAATTGGGAATGTGCTTCTCGCTGATGTGCCGTTGCCAAAGGTAATTCAGTATCTCTCCCAACCGTAGCACTGTCAGGTGTCCAGTAAAGCCAGCCGCTAGCAGTGGGATGAAGGACCAGTATGTCCGCGGCACTCTGTCCTTGACTCAAGAGTGATGCTACCCTTGTCTGATGAATGTGAAGAGGTTCCATTTCTTCCCAAAAGGATGCATGGTCACTGATCGTCTGAGGCCAATCGTACTTACGAGCACCTGTCATCGTTTGATAGCTCATGTGCGGAACCAACAGGTTAATCGCACCAGCTAGTAAGTAGTCACCTTGGCGCTTCAAGTCGCGCAAAGTTGTCTCAGAACCGCCGGAGGAACTGCGAAAGCAGATCGAGGCTTTTGCTAAACAGGCGAATGGCCGAATTATTTTTGACCCTAGCCAACCAGGCGGCTACAAGATCCAGAAACTTAGACCGAGACGTTCGAAATCATAAGTCCTGGTTGTAGAGACCTAATCTCTGTTGCGTTATGAGTGTCTTCTTCCGAATGCGCTGAGTTATTGAATGAGGATGTAGGATGGGTTTGCTGTGATGATTCCGGTTGGTAATTGTTCTTTGGTAAGTCTCATCGTTCTAAGATCGAGATCGTAAAGGCCAGGTCCGAACTTGGAGAGCTTGCGATTGCCAAACAAGAATTCTTCCGTCCAGAAAGTGCGGAGGTGGCCAGGCCCGCTAAACTTTACACCTCGCAACGAGTCGCGATGGAATTTCCACTGTGCCACCATTCCGGTACGGTCAAAGAGGACATGACCAGAAAAGAAATGTGCCGAATTTTGTCCGTCGATCACGTATTCACGTAATGATTTCTCGAACCAGTATTTTCCGTCATTGCTAACAACGAGCCCGTCTGCTTTGTGAAACGGATCAATTGGTGGGCGAATCTCTCCGTTTCCGTAATATCGCCACGCATCCTTTTGCCAAAATGCCTGTCTTTTGTTCGCTACTGCGAGGATATTCGCGCCGACCTTCTTGTCTTGCTGCTCGCCCGTTAAGTTTTTGAACGAGAATTTAACGGCCTCCCTCCCTGCACTCTGAGCCACAAGCACTTGGCCTGCTAATGCTGCAACACCCCGCCCTTCAGCAATGCCGACCCGAGCAATTGGCTTCTGACCTAATCGAAAAACTTCGGTCGAATATTGCTTTGGTTGAGACTTCCTTTCCGAGACGAGAAGGTACTTGCCATCGTTGCAAATCCGCATTTCGTCGAGAGGGTTGGCAAGCGGAATGGTCTCGGATCGACCACCAGCCCAAGTGATAACCAATTCTGGGCTTTCCGCAGATCGTGCGGAAACGCAGTAGTTCACCCCAAATCTGACCACTGACCAAGGTCCCGAAGGTAGCGTAATCACATTGCTTTTACGCTGAGCCCCATCACCGATAACGTATTCGCATCGGAGTTGTGACGACTGCTGATCGAGAACGCTACGAGCGTAGATCGTTTCTCGACCAGTAGTCAGGATGAGCGCCAGTAGGACCATTTCCTAATTATTCGTGATTTTCACGGTAGGAAGTGCCCCTCCAGGATTGTATGTGCAATTATTTGTTTTATGGTCGAGCCAAGAATTGGCCTGGTTATGGTTAGGTTCGGCGAGATAAACACACGACGGCAAGTAGAACTCTCCGCGTGATCCGGTGCTAAAGTGGCCGACCTTGAAGTAGATCGGTGTTGGTTCGGGATGCCAATCGTTTGCGGTCATGTTGGCCGACATAAAGGTTTGGTCGAGCCCGAGGCCAATCTTTGCCCTATTGTCGGCTTGGTCCAGTTGACCATATCCGTACTTGTTTTTCATATTTCGGTAATAGCCAACAACTCGCTGGCCGACATTGCCTAGTACGGCCTGAGCTTCGCCGACGACCCACCGGCCGTTACCTTCGGTAACAATCTCTCCGTCGAGATTGAGTTGTGATGCACCAACTCCTCCCAACCCAAGGAAGGTCGTATCTGCGCGGAAGTATCTCGTCTTTGGTTTAAAATCAATGGCAACGCGAGGATTGTTTGAGTACCCAGTCGTGTTCTCCGGATGGATTGACGATCGGAAGAATGGGACCCATCGAAGCGGGAGGGCGTTACCACCGTCACCGTAATGACTGAGGTTAAATCCAATTTCAACACCGCTATGTCCTCTCATCTGAGGCCAAAACTCCTCTGCATTGGTGTATTGAGGAAATTGCGCAAATGATGTGAATGCAACGTAAAGGTTGACTCCTTCCTTCTGTACATGACCATTCATCGAAGAGAACGTTGCATTGTTTGTACTTTGGTAACTTAGGAGCGTCTTTGCGTTTGCCGTGTAGATCAGATTTGAGATATTAGGGTAGGCAGCAGGATACGAAACCTGAGTGGGATCGATAACTGCGCTGACCACCGATGCCGATTGTTGCGAAACTCGTGTCAGTTGACCTCCTCCATCTTCTCGGTGAACGTTTTGGTTGCCCTGTTGTTGTGGCTCATACTCAAGCGAAATGTTCTCGCTATTGTCCTGAAGCTGACCATCTTCACCGTCAATGATTTGACCATCAGGCAGAATTACGACGGTGTTTTCCATGCCGATATACGGCAAGTCTTGCCCCGTTATGACGTGCCCAGCCGCCCAGCTAAGCATCTGTGCAGGCGTTCCATTCAGCGGCATCGCTGAAGACGTGGGAGCTTCGAAGTCCTCGTTAGATCGGATGCTCTCGCCTTCGCTATTCATCGAAGACACTTGGTAGTAGTAGCTGGTGTTCGTCGTCAGATTTGAGTCGATGAACTTCTGTATTCGTTGATTTCCATACAGAGGGCTTATCTGGCCAACAAAAGCACCGACGGCTCCTTTTGTGGTGCTCCTGTAAACCTTGTAGGCCTGGGCACCTGAGGACGGCGTCCAGTACACGTTAATGGTCGAGGCACTTGCGGCGGCCGTGAAGCAAACCTGCGGCTCGCCGTGAGGACCGACAATTTTGGAATCGGCAAAAGTTGTTCCATCATCTGGAGTACAAAATCCCGATGGACCAGTATTATTCGATGCAGCAACTTTGTACCATCGAGTCGTGGACGCGCTGAGGCTGTTGTCATTCCACGTCGTGATATTTGCTGTGGTACGTGCGACCTCAAACCAAGAGTTTCCGTCGGTACTGCGCTGGATGATGAACTCATTTTCGCAATCGGAATTATCCGTCCAATGCAGTGCGATCGAGGACTGCGAAATGCCGTTTGCGACAAGTCCAGACGGCGTCGCCGGTATTGGCGGAGCAGGTGTGGTGGCTGTGGCTGTGTTGCTCGGATCGGAGTCTCCTCCGTTGTTATAGGCGAAGGCTCGGTAGACATAGGCTGTAGAGCCTACAACCCCGTAGTCGTCGAATGAAACCGCATTTGCGTTTGCCCAACCAGCCGGGACCCACGTGTCTGGTCCGGTTTGACGTTCGACACGGAAACCGTCCTCGTTGTCCGAGTCATCAGTCCAGGTCAAGTGGATGATGTGG
>Ga0194055_10001608_pt1 | contig 18406 bp, 19 predicted proteins | sample SepL449m_MetaG_FD_155482 | JGI IMG/M metagenome (GOLD analysis project Ga0194055, IMG submission 155482) | Anoxic zone freshwater microbial communities from boreal shield lake in IISD Experimental Lakes Area, Ontario, Canada - Sep2016-L442-9m | ecosystem: Environmental > Aquatic > Freshwater >...
ATCAACTCCGACATGGCTTGATTAACCTGCTTATAGGGAATAGGCGTCAAGTTAATGCCTGCGGTATTTGCAAATAAGGCACATGTCACTTGTGAAGACGCATTGAAATGTCCGTAATTGATGGAGCCTGGAGCGGCCTTGGCGGCTGCAACAAATTCTTGCAAAGTGGACCACGGTGCATCGGGACGCACCAACATGTAGGTGGAGCCAGTTCCAAAAGATCCAACCAATCGAAAATCTTTATCTGGGTCGTAGGGTAATTTTTTAAATAAACTGGGATTGGCCAAATGGGTAGAAGTTGTTGCAAGCAGCAAGACGGAGCCATCTGCAGGCGCTTTGCGGACCATTTCGACGCCCAAGATACCATTGGCTCCGGCGCGGTTTTCTACAACCACAGCTTGACCAGTTTTGCGTGTGATGAAGTCTGCGAACATTCGGGCAGAAATATCACCCGAGCCCCCCGGGCCAAATGGAACAATGATCTGAATTGATTTAGGTTGCGCCCACGCAACGGGCAATGCTGTTAAGGGCAACGACCCCATCCATCCTGCGAAATGCCGTCTTTTCATTTTGTCTCTCCATCAGTTTGTATAGAAAAATGATTGCAAACTTCTTGGGTATGTTCCCCAATATTGGGCGCTCTGTGAACAACCGGCGGGCGTATGCCATCAAACGAAATAGGAAGCCCCACAATCTTCATGTCCAAATCTGGAATGTTTTGAAAAATACCGATTTCGTGAGTTTGCGGTTGTGCCAAGACTTGCTCGAAATTGTGAATGGGTGCGCAAGGGATACCCAATCCTTCAAGCAATTCATTCCAATGTTCGGTTGTCTGAGTGCGAAATATTTTTTCCATCTCAGGAATGATGCTTGCCTTGTTCTTAACGCGAAGTGCGTTCGTGGCGTACAAAGGATCTCGTGCCCAATCCTCCCTACCCAATGCCGTGACCAATTTAATAAACAACCGGTCATTTGCAGCAGCCACAACCACTTCACCATTCAAAGTTGGCAGTGCTTGAAAGACCACTACATTGGGATTACCACTACGGTGTCTTGCTGGCTGCTTTTTCGTAACCTGATAGCCAGCCATCATGACCTGCAACCAACCCATTGCTGTTTCAAACAATGAAGTGTCCACAACACAGCCCTTACCAGTTTGCTGACGTTGAAACAATGCTGCAATGCATCCCAATGCAGACCAGATGCCAGTACCCAGATCCAACACTTGCATACCCACACGCGAAGTTGGCCCGTTCTCATCGCCATTGACGCTGAACAATCCGGCGAAGGCTTGAATCATGGGTTCATACCCAGGGTCGAGCTTTTTGGGTCCCTTATGGCCAAAGGCGGTAAGTGAACAATAGATCAAACGCGGGTTCAAAGCGCAAATTTCTGCAGAACCTAAACCCAATTCTTCTAGCAAGCCAGGACGCATGTTCTGTACAAAGACGTCTACTTCAGACAAATACTTCTTCAGCCACTGAATGTGCTCAGGATTTTTGACATCGAGGGCAATGCTTTTTTTGCCATGGTTCATGGCCTGAAAAGTGGTTGCAGTTCCTTGCCAGAAAGGCGGCCCCCAACCTCGGGCATCGTCACCCGTTTCGGGTCGTTCAATCTTCACAACATGGGCACCAAGAGACGACAAAATTTCGCTCGCGTAGGGGCCAGCGATGTTCTGCCCCATTTCTAAAACTCGAATACCGCTTAATGGCAAATTGGCTTTATCGTGCATGATTAACGGCCCGTAAAGTTAGGTTTTCGCTTTTCAATGAAGTGCTGGACACCTTCCTTGAAGTCGTGGGTTTCACGGCATAAGGCAATTTCTCTGTCAGCGATGTAGGTAGCTTGCCCAAAGGTTTGATATCGGGCCTGCTGAAGTTGCTTTTTGATGATGCGCGTAGATCGGATGGAGCACGATGAAGCCAGATCTTTGGCATAAGCCAGGACTGAAACCATAAAACCTTCAGAGGGTCGCAGCAAGGCCATGCCCATTTGGCTGGCTTCTTGGGCTTCGATGGTGCGACCGCTCAAGAGTAAATCAGCAGAGTGCAATGGCCCTATTAGGCGCGGCAGCAACCACGCCAATCCATGCTCTGCAACCAAGCCTCTTCGTGTGTAGGGAAGTGCTACTTTGGCACCACTGGCTATGAAGCGTATGTCGCAATAAAGCGCCAGGCAAAGACCCACACCTGCAGCCGCGCCGTTCATGGCAGCGATAAGAGGTTTGTCAAATCCAAACAAATAGCCATAACGCTGCATGACATCGTCTTCGGAGTCCGACTCGAAAGCTTTGCGGCCAGAAGACCCCAAAATGGCCATGTCCATGCCGGCACAAAAGGCTCTGCCAGCACCGGTAAGCACCACACACCGGACAGAATCATCCTGTTGAGAAGTTTCTATCACCGATCGAAACTCAACTTCCAAAGTTGGTGTCCAAGCGTTAAGCCTATCGGGACGGTTTAAGGTAATAAGACCCACACCATCCTGTACGGTGTAATTCAATTCTGACCATTCCACGGTAAGCCTTTGCTATAAAGTGAAGAAATATTATGTACACAGAAGCAGTCAGGGGCAATGAGGGCAATGCAATGTTTACCCTAAGCGACAGGGTAAAGTTTGTAAGGGATGGTATTTGGCAAAGCCCTCCTATAAACTGTCATTTCTTAAAACGCGTTAACTGGCCGATGTCGTTGATAGTGAGATAACTTATGCACCCATTAAAGACACTGCCTTTCAACTGAACTGACTGGCACTTATGCACAAAATAAAATTTTTATACGCAATCGCATTTCTGCTCACATTCAATTCAGCTTTTGCACTTTCTTTAAGTATTCCCAAATCACTCATTGACTTAGCTGTTGTCAAAAAATTTCCTAAAGAAAAATTAACAGTGGTCTTAGATCAACCCTCAACAAAATTCAGCAAAGAACGACAAAAAATTGAATTGTGTGGCATTTGGACCATCAAAGTACCGCAGCGCTCGGGAGACTTTTGCATAGATACACAGCCAGTTTGGAACAAATCAAAAGGTGATATTGAAATATCAAAAGTCAATATTTTGAAGCTTGTTACTGCTGACGGCAAAGAACTTTCAAGCACAGTCATTCATGTTTTAAATTCCTCACTGCTAACCATGTTAGATGGAACTTCTGTTTACCATGTACCGGATATGGTTGGAAAGAACTTAGAGTCTATTGAAGTTCAAGACAACAGTTTCAAGCTGATTTTTTAATTAGCCCTCTACACTTCCAGCCATGCGATTCAAATTTTTTACATTTACTTTATGGTTGTTTATTTTTGGCATGAATGTGAGTCAGGCTCAGATGGCCAATTTAAACCTGAGTGCATCAAAAGCTATGGCACTGATTCCAGAAGGCGCCTTTACGATGGGCTCCAATACGGGACCAGATGACGAAAAACCTGCACATACGGTCAGTGTTAAATCATTTTTTATCGATGTATTACCCATAACCAACGCTGAATTTGCAGAGTTTCTGAATAGCCAAGGCTTAAGAAATCAACGGGGTAATAGCTTTTACGATGACGATGACAATGATGCAAGAATTCACTTGCGACAGTCAAAATGGCAGGCTGATGAAGGCTATGCAAGGCACCCTGTTAACGAAGTAAGTTGGGTAGGCGCTCGCGATTACTGCTCTTGGCTCAAAAAGCGATTGCCTACCGAAGCTGAATGGGAAAAAGCAGCACGCGGCACAGATGGCAGAAAATATCCATGGGGAAATTCAAAACCAAATCACAAACTGGCTTTTTATGGAGGACCCTTCAACGCATCAGCACCCGTTGATGCATTTCCAGACGGCGCAAGTCCATACGGAATTCTTGACATGGCCGGTAATCAATGGGAATGGGTCTCTAGCGTCTACCTACCCTACCCCTACAGATCTGACGGTGGCACAGAAAGCCAAAATCCGGGTCCTGTGCGCTCCACCCGGGGTGGTGGGCATGATTCAAGCGAGGAAGAGATAACAACGACACAAAGAGGTAGAAATCTATCTCGAAATCCTAAAGCTGGCCATCACAATATTGGGTTTCGCTGTGCAAAGTCGTAATACACTGATCAGAAAAACCACTTGAAGAATGGTGACGAGCACAACCGTGCTCACTGGCAATCAGGGCAATGCCCTCCTAAGCAAGCGCGACTTCAGGTCCTAGCAATGCAATGCGAAACCGATTCTTCAAATAAGCCCCATCCCTTGGCGGCAGCACGAGCGGCAATTTTTCAGAGCTGACCTTCACTTGCGCAAACAATGCGCCAGGCCTGCTCTTGCCCTTTTTATAGATTTCGGTCCTTAAATTTTCTAACTCTGTTTTGTTCGTGACGAGCATCGACTGTGCAAGACCTGCCGACTTGGCAATGCCAACCAAATCTACCCCCAGCCCCGTGACCGTCTTTTGCATGCCTGTCTCGCCATAGTGTTCGTTATCAAGGACAACGATAGATAGGTTAGGCGGCTTATGCGCCCCAATGACAGCCAGAGAACCAAGACCCATCAGCATTTCACCATCACCGGTGACCACCAACACATTGCGCTTGGGTTGAGCCAGTGCAAGGCCAAGACCAATTAATCCAGCGCCCCCCATTGCGCCCCATAATGGAAATGAAAGCGGATGATCGCCAACGGCAGTAATGTCCCATGCAGGAGCGCCCAGTCCGGCCACCACCATCAGGTCATCTCGCTGGTGCAATAAAAAATGAACGACTTCTCGGCGTTGTAATCTTTTTTTCATAACTTGGCCTAATGGGTGAGTTTTCGAAAATCTTTGGCGCCTGTGACCTTTTGTCCGATCAGAACTGCCATTGGACGAGTGGTGTTAAAAGCCATGTGCAAAGCACCAGCGACCTCCTCCACCACAGCTTCATGCGTATCCGCGCGCCGAACAAGGACACCCATTGCAGTCAGTACCGTTTCAGTGGCATTGCCCATAGGAACTTGCGAGGGATTGAATTCACCATGGTCTCCGCGCATGGTGACCAAGATGACCAATGGCATTTGGCAAGACGTGCTCAGCGACAACATGTTGATGCAGTTACCAACGCCACTGCTTTGCATCAACAGGATGCCTTTTTCGCCACCCAACCATGCGCCACTGAGCAAGGCGACGCCCTGCTCTTCACTGGTCAGTCTCACCACCTGCATCGCCTTGTCTGCCTCACACAATTGAATCAAGTTGGCATGCCCAGCATCCGGAACCATGGCCACTTGTTTAATTTTGTGCTCTTGCAACAAAAGGTGAACTGGTTCTGACCAATGCTTTAATTTGGTTTGATTGAGATTTTTCAAATTTTCTCCTATGCCATTCCAGCCTTTGATTGCGCGCCTTTGGCTTCTGATAGTTCATTGAACAACCCATTTTCTGTCACAACTGACTCTGCTCAATATCGAAAACCCTAGTATTGCAAATTGATTAAGTCACTACGATCTTTAACATTAACTCTCGGAAAGTAGAACATGACCTTCAAACTACTTGGTAAGTTTTTGTCTCTTGCATTGGCCTTGTGCTTTGCGTCTGGGGCGATGGCTCAAACCAACTGGCCAAACCAACCAATCAAAATCATTAACCCCTTCCCCACTGGGGGAACGGTTGACCAAATCTCACGCCTCTTGCAACCGCACCTGCAGCAAGCACTCGGGCAACCCATCATCGTTGACAGCCGTTCAGGGGCATCAGGCTCCATTGGAACTGGCATTGCTGCCAAAGCACCGCCAGATGGGTACACCTGGGTCATGGTGTTTGACACGCATGGCGTCAACCCAAGTCTTTACCCCAATCTACCATTTGACACCTTGAGGGACCTGACACCCGTCATGCAAATTGGCACAGGATCGATGGTCGTGACGGCGCATGCAAGTACCCCCTACAAAACCTTCAATGATCTGGTGCAAGCTGCGAAAAGTAAACCTGGCACCATTGGTTATGGCACGATTGGCTCTGGCAGCATGGCGCATTTGGCCATGACCTCTTTGGGTAACACACTCAAAGTTGACTGGACTCACATTCCCTACAAAGGCGGTGGGCCCTTGGCCACTGATGGCGTGGCAGGTCACGTGCCTGTCACCATGGCCACCTACGCTTTATGGGCACCCCATTTTGCAGGCGGCAGACTGCGCCCATTGGCTGTAACCTCTTCCAAAAGAATGCCAGAACTACCAGATGTGCCCACGCTTCAGGAGCTGGGAATTGATGGATTTGAAGCACAAGCCTATTGGGGCTTGCTTGGCCCAGCTGGCATACCCGCAAGCATTGTGAATCGCATGAACGCAGAAGTCGCCAAGGCTTTGAAACTACCGGCTGTCCAAGAGCGTTTAGTTCAAATGGGCGTGGCGATCACTTCTACTAGCCCTCAAGAATTTGACCGCTTCATTCGAAACGAAATCGACAAATGGGGCAAAGTTGTAAAAGAGAACAACATCAAAGCGGGCCAGTAGACTTAGGGCTGCTGGCGAGTCAATTTTTCAACTTTTAGCAATGGATCACAGAATGGCAAAAGCATATTGGATTAGCGCTTATCGCGAAATCATCGACACTGAAGCATTGGCTGCTTATGCCAAATTGGCTGGCCCTAGTTTGACGGCCGCAGGTGGCAAATTTTTAGCACGAGGCGTACCTGCTGCAGTCAAAGAAAGCGGATTACAACAGCGCACAGTGCTCATCGAGTTTGAAAGCGTTGAGGCAGCGCTTGCCGCCTACAACAGCCCCGGCTACAAAGAGGCGCTTGCAGCTTTGGGCAGCAATGCGGTGGTTCGTGATATTCGAATTATTGAAGGCGTGTAATTCGGAGCAATTGAATCAGTGGAATGCCATGTTTGCTGATTTCAATCAGATGTGAATCGCTCAACAAAGCCCATAAAGTCACAGAATGTCAAAATCAAAAGTTTGCTTGGTCATAGGGGCCGGCGATGCAACAGGTGGCGCTGTTGCCAAGCGATTTGCACGCGAGGGATTTGTGGTTTGCGTCACCCGCAGAACCCTTGAGAAACTGCAACCCTTGCTTGAAACCATCCACCAATCTGGCGGCGTGGCGCATGGTTTTGCATCAGATGCACGTCAAGAAGATGAAGTCATAGCCCTTGTCGATCATATCGAGTCCAAGATTGGCCCCATTGAGGTGTTGGTCTTCAATATTGGTGCCAACTCACCCAACAGCATCTTGACCGAGACAGCAAGGCGGTACACCAAAATGTGGGAAATGGCTTGTTTAGCCGGCTTTTTGAATGGACGAGAAGTTGCCAAAAGAATGGTTTCAAGAACTTCCAGTACCGAACAAAACGCCCACGGCGTTAGTCACAAAGGGACCATTATTTTTACGGGTGCCACGGCCTCTTTAAGAGGCAGCGCAAACTTTGCTGGATTTTCAGGCGGCAAAATGGCTTTGCGCGGATTGGCTCAAAGCATGGCGCGCGAGTTGGGGCCGATGGGCATCCATGTGGCGCACACCATCATTGACGGCGCCATTGATACAGATTTCATTCGCACACTTTTTCCTGAACGCTACGCATTGAAGGATCAGGGTGGCATCTTAAATCCGGATCACATTGCAGACGCCTATTGGATGCTGCACCAACAGCCCAGAGACGCTTGGACGCACGAACTCGATTTACGGCCCTACATGGAAAAGTTTTAATTCCAGCTTAAGAGACACAACGTGACAAAAACATTTGATTATTATTTTGACTTTGGCAGCTTGGCCACCTATTTGGCGCACACGCAAATGCAAAAAATAAAGTTGGAAACAGGCGCCAGTCCAAACTATCTTCCCATGCTATTGGGTGCCGTGTTCAAAGCAACGGGAAACTCTTCACCCGTTAGCGTACCTGCCAAGGGCAAGTACATCTTTGTTGATTTCAAGCGTTTTGCTGACAGCTACGGCGTGCCTTTAGAAATCAACCCTTTTTTCCCCATCATCACCACCACACTGATGCGCATGCTGACGGCATTGCAAATGCGCTCAGATGCTCGCATGCATGATTTCATGGACCTTATTTTCAAAGCCATTTGGGTGGATGCCCTCAACCTTAACGACCCTGAGGTGGTGGAGCGTGTTTTGCGCGAAGCACACTTCGATCCTGCTGAATTACTTCTTTTGGCGAACGAGCAAGCTACAAAAGACAGGCTCAAAGATGTCACCACACAGGCTGTCGACCGCGGTGTCTTTGGGGCTCCCACTTTTTTTGTTGGCGATCAAATGTTTTGGGGTCAAGACCGCATCGAACAACTTAAGTCAGCCTTGATGGCTGCGCACATGGCCGCATTGAATTCAAAACGAACGAAATGAACTGCTGAAGTTTTTCGTCGTTCTCTTGGTCTAGGTCTTTATTGGCAATGACATAAGGGATGTCGTTGTGATTCAAAATTTTGACCAAATCATGGCCAATGCCGGGCTCGTTGTAGTTCACGTAGCAGGTTGAATAAATGGCCACTTTGCCTGGTGTCTTTGCACCGTCTACGACTTTGACGGCTTAGGCTTTTTCGGCACTAGAGCGAAATTTTCAAGTGACCAATGAAGGTAACCAAGCGTTTTGATCAACGCCCAAGGTGGACTCCATCAAATTGCCCGCAATTTTCGTTTGATTAACGGCGTTGACCGCCTGAACCACAATAGGAATGCCAGCCAAGGAACCATGCCCACATGGCTCTCCTAATGTTGATTCGTTTCAGCAGAAATTGATAGACCAATTCGGTTAAAGCTTTTTGATAGCGGTTGGCGTGTGAACGCTCGGCCTTGGCCAAGGTTTCAAACCAATCGGCAACTTCGTTATGACCTTCAATGTCAGCTTTGTTTGCGAAGTACAAAAGCGACGGTTTGCTTGAGACTCGCCTGCAAAGGCGTCTTTCAGGCATTGTTCCTTGCGCGAGCCTTTGAGTGATGCCGTGGTTTATCTCCTTGATATTGAAAAAATGTTTTGACCGATTTGTCAAAGACCAGACAAGGATAGCCATAACTTGTGAAATTTTTATTGCATTTCTCAATAGGCTTGATTGATGAAAGCTAATAGATTGGTAATTATCCTAATGTCTTGAAACGGTCATTCTGCAATACGTCAGCTTCGAATCAATCGATCAGTGGAATTCCTGCGCGTTTAATCACCTCTGCCAATTCATTTCTTTGGTTTCTAGACGCAACGGCCATGTCTTGTCCAAACAGCGGCGAAGGTGGCATGCCGCTTCTCTCAAAATACTCTTTCATGTCCAAATCGTTCATGGCGGGGCGCAAAATTTTGATCGTTCGATCAATGATTTCTGGCGGCGTACCGGCTGGGGCATAGACACCCAGCCAGTTTGTAAATCGCATGGTAGGCATGCCAAGTTCTGTTGTGCTTGGCACATCTGGCAAAACGGAAAGTCTTTCAGGACCCATCACAGCCAGGCCCTTTACCTTGCCATTTTTAATTTGCGGTGAGGAATTGTTGGGTGAATCAAACATGGCTTTGACTTGTCCTCCCAATAAATCGGTCATAGACTGGGCTGCAGTTTTATAAGGAATGTGCTGAAGTTTGACACCTGCAATACTTGCAAACACTTCTCCAGCCAAATGAAGTGCGGTTCCAGTGCCAGAGGAGCCATAAGATACCAACTCCGGATTGGCACGCGCGTAGTCTATGAATTCACGCAAATTCTTAACTGGTACTGAAGGGTGAACCACAACTACAGACGCAGAACCTCCTGTTGCCATAATGGGTATGAAGTCTTTTTCTGCGTCATAAGGCATCGATTTGCGAACCACAGGCTGAACAATTTGGGTAGAAGCAGAAGTAATTAACAAGGTATAACCGTCTGGCGCCGACTTAGCAGCAGCTGCCACACCAATGGTTCCACCCGCACCTGCTTTGGCCTCGACAATGACGGCCTGCTTGAACCCTGATTGAAGTTTGGTTGCAATTAAACGGGCAAAACTATCCGTAGGCCCGCCAGGAAACGGATTGATGATTCGAATTGTTTTATTGGGAAAATCTTGAGCTGTAGCACCAAAAGAAAATAAGCTGATGCAGGCCAAGCTGAAGACCATGGAAAGACGTCGCATGAATTGTTCTCCTGGACAAGCACTCAAGAAAGACTCTTGAGCTTTGTTTGTATTCTTATTCATGATAGATTGCAAACGATATATTTTCCTACTGAATTAACCAGGTAAAACCAAATGGCTCGTCTCCCCTACCTCGATGTGTCTGATTTGGCACCAGAACACAAGCACCTTCTGAAACGAAACATCAACCTACTCAGGTTAATGAGCCACAGTCCGAAAGGGGCAACAGCCTTTCACACAATGGGACAGTACATTCGCCATGAAAGTCCTTTAAATCCAAGATTGCGCGAAATGGCCATCTTGCAAATTGGCTACATGACGCGTTCAGTTTACGAGTACACACATCACATCAAAATTAGCAGAGACTTTGGTGTCAGTGATGAAGATATTCGCGCCATTGCAATTGAAACAAAAGGCCTGACAAGTCAGCTTGATTCACTGACTCAAACGGTATTGCGTGCAGCGCGCGAAATGACACAAAATTTTGCAGCCTCAGAAGCCACTTTTAATGAACTGAAAACGCATCTAGATAATGAATCGCTCACCGACTTAGTTTTGATTATTTCTTTTTACAACGCAGTGGTTAGATTTTTAGCCACCATGGAAATTGACAATGAGCCAGAATACCAAGCACTCTTGGCAGAGTTTCCTTTTGCAGCGGATTGATTTCTATGTTCAGCACTCAGCATGCACCAATTCAGTTCACGCAATGAACCCTGATGGTTAAATACCCCTTAAAGGTTCCGATTTTTTAGATTAAATTTAATTTATTTGGGTAAATACTTATTGCATGTTTTTGTAGTTTTTTGCAGGATAGTTCAAAATTAACAGGAACCACTATGCGCAAAACTTACCAACTGAGTGCTTTTTTGATAGCGATGTGTTCTGCAATATCTGGATTTGCACAAGACAACACACAAACTGTTGAAGTCACAGGCTCTCGAATTAAATCGCCTGGCGTTTATTCCAACAGCCCCATTTCTTCCATCAGCTCTGATGAAATTAAATCGACGCAACCTATTGCTGTAGAGGAAGTGATCAGGACTTTGCCTTCTGCAGTGCCCGCCATCAATGCTGGCGTCAACAATGGCACTGCTGGCGGTGCCACCATTGATTTGCGTGGTCTTGGCCCTAGCCGAACATTGGTTTTGGTGGATGGCCGAAGAATGGTTCCGTTTGATTTGAATGGTCGCGTCGATACCAATTCAATTCCAATTTCACTTTTACAAAGAATTGATGTGGTCACTGGCGGTGCATCTGCTGTGTATGGCGCAGATGCTGTTTCTGGGGTTGTCAATTTTGTACTCCGAAAGAACTTCCAAGGACTAGAGGCCTCTAGTAGCTATGGACTTTCTAGTCAAGGCGACGCTATGAAGCGTCGCACGGACATTACTTTTGGCTCTAACTTTGCTGAAGACAAAGGCAACATTGTTTTCAGTTTTGGTAAAACGACCATGGATCCACTGATGGTGGGTGCCAGACCCATTGGTCAAACAACCACAAGTTCTAGCTCTGGCTTATTTTCGGGCTCCTCCACCACATCGCCTGCTGTGATCAGCGTGACCCCAGTTGCTGGCGTCACCTCAAACACGCTGGGTACAGGCAACCGTATTTACGATCCGGCAACCGGAAAATTCATTGCCTACAACTCAGCTGTTCATGGGTTCAATACAAATCCTGATAACTACTTTCAGACTCCCATGGGCCAGAACCAAGCAACCATGCTGGCCAATTACACAATCAATGATTACATCAAGCCTTATGCACAGGTTTTTTATACACACACCGATGTGAATGCCCAGTTGGCTGCCAGTGGCACTTTTGGTAATTCCTTCAATATACCTATTGGCAGTCCATTCTTAACTGATGCAGCTCGCGCACAAATTTGTTCTGCGCGTGGCATCGCTGCGGCAAATTGCGTGGTCGGCAATTCAACCATGGTCCCAATGACCGTCAGCCGAAGGTTCACGGAATTAGGCCCACGGTATCAAGATTTTGGCAATGACACATTCCAAACCACTGTAGGTTCGCGTGGCGACTTCTTGGGTGGTTGGACTTACGATGCCTACTTCACATCAGGCCAAGCGGATCAAGACCAAGTCAGAAGAAACTGGGGCTCATTGTCTAAAGTGCAACAAGCCGTTAACTCATTGGATGGAAAGACGTGTGTCAATCCTGCCAATGGTTGCGTGCCCATCAACTTGTTTGGCGCCAATGGAACAATCACACAGAAGATGTTGGACTTCGTCAATCTCAGTGCCATCGTTCGTCAAAAGGTGAAGCAAGATGTGGCGTCCTTCTCCACCACCGGCGAAGTGGCTGGCTTGAAGAGTCCCATGGCTAAAAATCCAGTTAATTTAGCTTTCGGTCTTGAGAAAAGAACGGTCACTGCAAGCAATTCTTCTGACGGCGCGTCGCAAATTCAAAGTGAGGTGCTAGGCACTGGTGCACCGACACCAGACCGCAGCGGCACTTTGAAACTCAATGAAGTTTTTGCTGAAGCTCAAATTCCCCTCATTCAGAACCTACCCATGATTCATAACTTGGCTTTGGAAGCTGGCGTGCGTCAAACTCAGTTTTCAACAACCAGTTCAACCAACTACGGTACCAATAAATTTGGCGCCGAATGGGCGCCCATGAAGGGCCTTAGATTCAGGGGCATGTTGCAGAATGCCACTCGCGCACCGAACGTGAATGAACTCTTTGCACCCCAGGTCAGTGGCCTCTCCAATTTGTCGGTCGATCCTTGCCAATTGGGAAGCATCAATGTTGCCGATGCATCAAAGCCAGGTACTTTGTCAGCCCTTTGCGCCAAGACAGGTGTTCCTGCAACACTGGTTGGCAACTTAGCAGCACCATCGTCAGGACAAATTAACCAACTAGGTGGTGGCAATCCAAACTTAGGCCCTGAGAAAGCCAAAACAACCACATTGGGTTTTGTATTTGAACCTGCCAATGTTAAGAATTTAGTCGTCTCTGTTGACTACTACCGCATCAATGTGACAGATGCAATTTCTAGCCCCTCAACCACCGACATCTTGGATCAGTGCTACAGCAGCAAGTTCAACCCTAGCTTTGAGTACAACGCATCTTGTGCAATGGTGTATCGCAACACCTTGAATGGCACATTGAACGGTGTCGACTCCAAAGGCGTGTTCACAGGACAATCCAATCAAGGTAAATTGTGGATCAGCGGCTACGATCTCAATTTAGGCTACAGCGTGTCCATGAAGGATCTTGGCTTTGCACCCAATCTGGGCAAGTTGGATGTCAACTTCAATTACAACACCGTTGGCGACAACGCCTTCCAACCCACTGCGACCTCTTTGCGCAGAGATTGCAAAGGTTTTTACAGCAATGCATGTGGCGTTGCAAATTTTGCTAACAAATTCAATCAAAGAACAGTTTGGAGTTTTGGAGACTACAAACTGGGCTACAACTTGCGCCACATGAGCTCCTTACAAGTTGAGCCAGGTAGCGGCACTTGGGTTGAAGCCTACTCTAAGGTGCCTTCATACAACTACGTTGATTTAAGTGGCGCTTGGAATTACAGCAAAATGCTTCGCCTCAATCTGAGTGTGAACAACGCTTTCAACAAGCAGCCTCCCCTTGTTGGCAACACCATTGCAACGACTTCTACCAATGGTGGAAATACATTTCCATCCACTTATGACGCAATTGGACGGTTTATCACAATTGGCGCAAATTTGAAATTTTAAAATTTAGTCACCCATAAAAAAGCGAGCCTAGCTCGCTTTTTTTGTGTCTCGCCTTGATAGGCATGACTCATATCTGGTCATTGAACTGGTTAGGCAGACAAATCAATCTTCAAAAATTCAGTTCTGTACAAACCCGACTCTTGCGGTGAATGCACGGGTTTAGATGCCAAAACAAGTTCTTGCAATTGGCCGCCTCGATTTTTGAGTTCAATGGCAAAGTGTTGTGCGGCGTATAGATTGCAACTTTGCAATGCTGCACCGATTTTGCTCAAGTAGGGGTCGCCCGAAATTGAGGCATCAAAATTGACCAAGGCGACAAATGCCAACCTTGCACTTTCGATATCGCCAGCATTCAGGCTTTCGAATAAGGCATTCAACTTCTGCTGACGCCTTTGTTTTTTATCGCCCTGCGGTGAATTGTTGCCGCTCCATTGCCGCTGGCTGCCATCAATCCGCATGTTGAAAGAATTTTCCATTGTCTGCCCTCCTTCAAGGAGCTTGGTTTAGATCATTCACCTCTTTAAATTAATATTTTTAACCTACAAAAATAATGATTGGCCAGCCTAAACGACCTGTTAAGTTAATTTCAATACAAATTGAATGTCAAAGGCTGCCCAATCACTTCAAACATAGCATTTAACATGCCATGCCAAAAGCTAAAAAATCTGACAATTCAAAACCTCAATGCTTGTGGCTAGGCATGTGAAGGGTCACGCCATTTGGTTGAATCATTCTTGGGTGGTACATTGAACCATCGAAACTAACTCTTGCTGTTATGAACGAAACCCTTCGCGCCAAGCTTCGGCAACGTCTTGATCAGCCTGGGCTCGTGGTGGCTCCGGGTGTATTTGACATGGTTTCACTGCGCCTAGCCGATACCTTCGGGTTCGATGCCCTTTACATGACGGGCTATGGCACGGTCGCCTCTCACATGGGCTTACCCGATGCTGGGCTTGCCACCTACTCCGACATGGTGGGCCGTGTCACGGCCATGGCTGGCATGGCCAAAACACCTCTCATTGCAGACGCCGACACAGGCTATGGGGGCCTCCTCAATATGCGCCATACCATTCGGGGCTATGAAGCCGCTGGTGCTTCGGCCATTCAATTGGAAGATCAAGAGTTTCCCAAAAAATGTGGCCATACGCCAGGGCGGCGGGTTATTCCCATAGAGGACATGGTGCGCAAAATTCAGGTGGCTATGGACTCTCGCACCGACCCTAACTTCTTAATCATTGCGCGTACCGATGCCAGAACCACTCTTGGGCTAGATGAGGCCCTTCGACGGGCAGAAGCTTACGCTCGCGCTGGCGCAGACATTTTGTTTGTGGAGTCGCCAGAGTCAGAAGAAGAAATGCGCCAAATTGGCAAATCATTGGATGTACCCCTGCTGGCCAACATGGTCGAAAGAGGTCGAACACCTGTTCTGTCTCGCGCAGAATTGGAATCGATTGGTTACAAATTGGCCATCTTCCCTGTCACAGCTTTGCTTGCATCAGTCCATGCCATGCAAAGCGTCTACCAAGAATTTCAGACACAAGGTTCATCAAATAAAGGCCACACCGAGCTTTATGACTTTGCCGATTTGACCAAGCTGATGGGCTTTGAAGATATCTGGGGATTTGAAAAACGATACGCTGAAACAAAATAAATCAACAATAGAAACAGGAGACAAAGTCATGAACCAAAAATTACGACGTCATTGGCTGCAAGCAGCCCTCATCGGAACAGCCATCGCTTTTGTAGGAAATGTACAGGCACAAAACTACCCTAGCAAGCCCATCCGCTTGGTCGTGCCTTTCACACCCGGCGGCGTGACCGATACCAGCGGCCGTTTAATCGCTGAGCAGTTGTCAAAACGATTGGGGCAGCAAGTCATTGTCGACAACAAGCCAGGCGCCTCGGGCAACATTGGGACGCAGCAAGTAGCGGCATCAGAGCCCGACGGCTATACCTTGCTTTTAGGATTTGATGGCACCCTTGTCATCAACCCCCATGTTTTTCCTAAAACCGGCTTTGACACACTCAAAGACTTTGCCCCCATTGGCAAAATTGGTGATGCTGTACTCATTTTGGTGGCGCACCCCAACTTTCCAGCCAAAACCTTGAAGGACACGATTGCCCTGTCTAAAACTGAAAAAGGGGGTCTTTCATATGGCACATCGGGTACCGGCGGAACGCCTCACATAGCCGGTGAACTCTTGCGTCAAAAAACAGGCGCCAACCTTGTGCATGTGCCCTACAAAGGCGGCGGCCAAGCATTGACCGATGTTTTGGGTGGCAATATTCCATTGGTCTATACCGCCATTGCCGGCGCCATTCCACACGTGAAATCGGGCAAGCTCATGCCCATCGCAGTATCCAGCAGCAAGCGGGCCAGCTCCTTGCCAGATGTTGCCACCTTCATCGAAAACGGCGTGCCTGATTTTGAAGTCAACTCCTGGGTTGGATTGTTGGCACCCGCCAAAACGCCGCGCGCCATCATCACCCGCATCAACTCAGAGCTCAATGCCATTTTGAACGATCCTGAAGTGAAGGAAAGACTGAACGGCATGGGTATAACGGCATCGCCCGGAACTGCAGAAAACTTTGGCGCCGAACTCAGCAGAGACCTTGCTAAATTTGGACCTGTTGTCAAAGCATCGGGCATCAAGGCAGAGTAAGTACAAGTAAGAAATTTGACATGAAACGTACCACCCAGATTTTCAAGCCGCTGGCGTTTTGGATGCCTGTGGCTTTTTTAAGTGCCTTGCTTTTCCATTGGCATCCAGCAAAAGCGCAAAACAATGCTAGCACCTATCCTCAAAAGCCCATCAAAATTTTGGTGGGCTTTTCACCAGGCGGTGTACCAGACATTGTTGCTCGAGTTTTGGCCCCAAAATTCACAGAGGATTGGAAGCAGCCTGTCATTGTTGAAAATAAATTAGGTGCAGGCAGCAACATTGCTGCGCAAGCAGCGGCCACTTCAGCTCCAGATGGCTACACCTTGCTGTCTATCTCTTCAGCGCATGCCATCTCGCCAGCCATTTACAACAAGCTGCCCTATGACGCCACAAAAGATTTCTCAGGCATCACACTCACAGCCACAGGGCCAGCCTTGGTCATTGTCTCGCCAGAGTTGAATGTCAGCAATATGAGAGAGTTCATTGCCTTGGCCAAAAGCAAGCCTGGTCAACTCAACTATTCATCAGCAGGCATAGGCAGCGGTTCTCAATTTGCAGCTGAACTTCTGAAAGCACAAGCCAGCATTGATCTGGTTCACATTCCCTTCAAAGGCATACCAGAAGCACTGACAGATACCATGGCAGGAAGAACACACCTGTTTATCTCGCCCTACGCCAGTGCCATCAATTTGGTGCGTGAAGGCAAGGCCAAAGCCATAGCCGTCACCAGTACCAGCCGGGTAGCCGATTTACCCAACTTGCCCACAGTAGCCGAGTCGGGCGTACAGGGTTATAAGTGGATTTTCTGGTATGGCTTGCTGGCACCCGCCAACACGCCTCGCGACATTGTTCAGAAAATACAAGCCGAAGTGGTGACGGCATTAAAGCAGCCGCAAGTGACTCAACGCTTTAGCACGCTTGGTATTGATGCTGTGACCAGCAATCCTGAATCATTTGACCAATTGATCAAAGATGAAGTTCAGTTGTTTAAAAAATTAGCAGCCGACTCAGGCATTAAGGCGGATTAATTATCATGGCTTTTGTTCATGTCAATGGCATTGAATTGCACTACACCATCGATGGCAATCAAGGGCCATGGATCACCTTGTCACACTCTCTGGCTTGCAATCTTTCTTCATGGGATGACCAAGTTGATTTGCTCAAAGATCGCTTCCGAGTCCTTAGATTTGACACCCGAGGGCACGGACAGTCGAGTGCACCACCAGGACCGTACACCCTGGAGCAAATGGCAGAAGATGTAGATGGTCTGTTCAGACATTTAGGCATCACTCAAACGCACTGGATGGGCATTTCCATGGGCGGTATGATTGGCCAGACATATACTTTGGCACACCCTGGTGTTTTTCTATCGCTCATCTTGGCAGATTCCACCAGTCGCAGGCCGCCCCAAGCAGCAAGCATGTGGGGTGAGCGAATTCACATTGCCCAGACCGAAGGCATGCAAGGTTTATTGGAAAGCACCTTAACGCGCTGGTTTACGCCAGAATTCCGCGCCAAAAATCCAGACGTGATGGCCCGCATTGGCAATGGTATTTTGGAAACTCCCGTCAATGGCTTTTGTGGCTGTTGCGAAGCCATTTCCAAAATCGATTTGCTTGACAGGCTTCACGAAATCAAATGCCCTAGCTTGATCATGGTGGGTGAACACGATCATGGTACGCCGCCAGAAATGTCACGCCTCATGCACGAGAACATTTCAGGCTCTGAGTTTGTCATCATTCCCAACGCTGCGCACATTGCCAGCATTGAGCAAGCTGCTTTTTTCAATGCAGAAATTTCTAGATTTTTATTTAAGCGAGATAAGGCTCTTTAAAATTTGAAGCTGTTGGCCAGTCTCTTAAGAAAAAGCCGTCTAATTCAAAAAAATAACTTTTTCACCTCTTTTACTCATAGGCTTTCATTCATGCGTCTACTTACATTCACTCGAAACGGCTCAGGCCCATTCATTGGCATCCGCA
>Ga0194055_10001609_pt1 | contig 18395 bp, 16 predicted proteins | sample SepL449m_MetaG_FD_155482 | JGI IMG/M metagenome (GOLD analysis project Ga0194055, IMG submission 155482) | Anoxic zone freshwater microbial communities from boreal shield lake in IISD Experimental Lakes Area, Ontario, Canada - Sep2016-L442-9m | ecosystem: Environmental > Aquatic > Freshwater >...
TTAATAAAAAAGATATCTATATCCCTCAGTATATGGCTAAGAGCAACTTCGCTTCTGCTAACGTTCGAGAATCCACAGGGGGTAGCCTTGCTATCACTATGATAATAAGTATATGTAATAAGTATATTATTTATTTTTTAGAAAGTTTTATAAAGTCTAAAAGATTATAGAAGATATTTAAGAGCCTTCATATAATCTCTCGAAGTTCTCTAAATAACACCAGTGATGCTCGACGCCGCTTCGCATCGGCTTACTTTTTTAGAGAAAATAAAGCATATTCCTATCACCACTCTGATAACAAAATATTACTATAAATAACCTAAAAGTCGGCAGATACGCTACGAAGTAGCGGTGTTTAGCATCACAAGTATTACTAAGCATATACTTTAGGATGTTAGATTTCTTTTTATAAAGTCTAAAAGTTTTAGGAAAGTATAAAAGATTATAGAAAGTCTAAAAGTTTTGGAAAGTCTAAAAGTTTTGGAAAGTCTAAAAGTTTTGGAAAGTCTAAAAGATTATAGAAGGTTATAAAGTTTAATAAAAAAGATATCTATATCCCTCAGTATATGGCTAAGAGCAACTTCGCTTCTGCTAACGTTCGAGAATCCACAGGGGGTAGCCTTGCTATCACTATGATAATAAGTATATGTAATAAGTATATTATTTATTTTTTAGAAAGTTTTATAAAGTCTAAAAGATTATAGAAGATATTTAAGAGCCTTCATATAATCTCTCGAAGTTCTCTAAATAACACCAGTGATGCTCGACGCCGCTTCGCAGTTTCACTGCTTCGTGGCTTCGCTTCGGCTTACTTTTTTAGAGAAAATAAAGCATATTCATATTACCACTCTGATAACAAAATATTACTACACATATCCTAAAAGTCGGCAGATACGCTACGAAGTAGCGGCTACGAAGTAGCGGTGTTTAGCATCACAAGTATTACTAAGCATATACTTTGGGATGTTAGATTTCTTTTTATAAAGTCTAAAAGATTATGGAAAGTTTAAAAGATTATAGAAAGTCTTAAAAATAAAAAGAAATATCGCAGGGCGTAGCCTTGCTTTTATATATTTATACACGGTAGCCTGGGCTGTTTGCTGTCATCCCTTGTGCGACATAAGGGTTCGTTCTTAGATTTGACGTTCCAGTCGAATAAGACGACGGGGACGACTGCGACGATGACGAGATTAAATTGAAACTTTTAAGAATGAAAAATACACATAGAAAGAACGCTGTGAATATCACAAATATCGTGATACCGAATAGGAGCGTGTAAGATAACGCGTCATAATTGTTTTTATTGATGACTACGATGGCTATGATGATGATAGCATAAAATAGCACAAAGAGCGATAATACCGATATAAACATATATTGGTTTTTATCTGAATTGTAATACGCCCATAACAACGCCCCGAATACTATAAGCGTAAGCATAGAATATCCCAATATCATAAATATACTCTCTACAATCTTGTCGTTCTCAGAGTTTGAAACAAAGTCCTCATACATTATTTTTTAATTTCTTAATAATAATCTATATTTTTAATTGGCGAAGCCGCTGCTTCACTGCTTCACTGCTTCGTCTAAATTATTTCAAATGAAAGAGAACCTAAATATGCGTTTGTCGTATCATAACCACGGACGTGCAAGTGCTTCGTATCTAACCCTTGCGACCCATACACGTTGTCGCTATGCTGTTCCATATTATATTCGTCAGGATTGACAATGTTCGATTGAGCGGCTAATAAGTTCTCTTCTGTGATATAAGGAACGCTACCGCTGCTGCTGCTGCTACCGTCCGTCGCGGCTACCGCCCTTTTTTCTTCAAGATGTGCCATATTCATCTCGCATTTCCCGTCGCTACAACCTTTGTGTTTGCTTTCGACCTTCTCTGTCGTCGCTGCGTTCGCGACGTCTTTGCTTTTGAGTTCGCTTGTATATATTCTAAAATAGAGCGTCAATACACAGATGGATAGTATGAAACCGATAATATTATCCACGAGCAATAGAATTGCCATACACGCTACCGCCAAATAAAACTGAATCATAGCGTCTTTAAATAGTTTTTTAAAAGGGACGTCTTTGATGATTAATATCGATACCAATAATATTATAGCCAACCCTCTAAATGAATTGAGTATCATTCGCTTCGCTCTCTATTATTATAATCCATATAAAAAATTGATACTTATACCCTATATCCGATATCCAATAAAATACGTGATGTATTCGATATTATCCAAGAACGGCTATGGCATTTTGAAGTCCGCTTTGTCCGCGAAGGAAATCGAGCATATAAAGAAGGATTTAACGATGACACCCAAGGTTAATTTTGATGCGGGAGGCAAAGGCGGAGCGTCGCTCGAAGATTTGACGTTTGAGTTATATAGCGAGAATGAGCAACGGATATACATTCCCAGATATTACGGGTTGCAAAAGTATGGCTTACCGACGCTATGTAAATTGACGCGTGGTGCGGATATTCATATTAATTTTATCGGTTCTCTCAGAGACGCACAGCAAGAGCCAATCAGCAACTTTTTAAAAGCCGCGAACGACCCTCTTAAAATGGGTGGTATTATATCCGTTCCTTGTGGTTTTGGTAAAACGATAATGAGCCTGTATATTGCGTGTTGCTTGAAAAAGAAGACGATATTCATAAGTCATAAGGATTTCCTTAATCAGCAATTTTTAGATACCATCGCACAGTTTGCCCCTGATGCGAAAGTCGGGATAATTAAACAGAAAAAGGTCGATGTCGTCGGCAAGGACTTTATCATCGCTTCGCTACAATCACTGGCGATGCGAGATTATGACGACGCCATCTTTGACGACATTGGGTTTGTAATCATCGACGAGGTTCATCATACAGGAGCGCAAGTTTTCTGTAAGGCATTTCGGAAACTGAATAATCCTATCATTCTCGGGTTGTCTGCGACACTAAATCGCAAGGATGGTATGCGAAAGGTGTTTGAGAATTATATCGGGAAATCGGTATATACCCTGAAAAACAAGGAGTTTTGCGATGTGAACGTCCAGGTTCATAAATACTTTGAGACACACGTTGATTATTCGACGGTGAAACTTATGTGGAATGGCAAAGAGAATGGTGCGGGGATGATTAACAACGTTTGTACGTTTAAACCACGAACTGTGTTTATAATCTCGCTATTAAAGGATATTTTGAGCAAAGAACCCGATAGACGTGTGCTTATACTGAGCGAACGCCGAAATCAACTGAAAGACATTGAGAATTACATCATAGAGCATAAAATCGCCATTGGCGGCGGATATGGATATTACGTGGGTGGAATGAAACAAGCAGACCTCGCGATATCCTCGGAAAAGCAAATCATCCTCGCTACATATCAACTCGCATCCGAGGGGTTTAATGTTCCTTCCTTAAATACAATCATATTCGCGAGTCCAATCTCGGATATCCAGCAATCCATAGGGCGTATTCTTCGAGAAGTTCCTGAGAAGCGAAAATACACACCGCTATGTATCGATATACTCGATGACTTTTCGATATTCAAGCGAAAAGGTGCGGCACGATTAAAGTTCTATACGAACAATAAATACAAGGTATCGTTTTATATGGATAATGTAAAGATAGAAAGCGAAGCCACGGATGCTGACGAAGCGGCGGGAGCGGATGCGGATGAGGATACAGACGGTATTATTAAAAAGAAACCGATGTTTATTGAAGACGATTAACGAAGGCGAAGGAACGAAGGAACGAGTCGAATGATAATAAATATATTAGTATTATAGTAAGTTATGAAGAACGAAGAAGTATATTATATTCTATTTTTTATATGTGTAGTAGGATTATTGATATTCTTATTTTATTATAACCAACAGCAACAAACGACGCAAACGATGCATCCTCGATATATTCAACCGCAACCTCGGCAACAGTCGATACATCAGTATCATACGCAAGAATCACAACAATTGAATAAAAAAACAAAAACAAATAATATGGATATGGATTATACATATAATATAGAAAACATAGATATTCGCAAGGATAATCTTAGTAATAACAACGATAATAAACTTGGAACCGCGAACGCCGCAAACAGCAAATATGAACCCGAGTTAGACGAAGTATTCGGAACAACTTTGCGTGGCAGTGGCAACCATAGCAACGAACCAGACGAAATGTTTAATTACTGTATAAAACCTAATAAATCAGACTTGCCGATTGTAAATCCTCCATTACAATTACTGCTAAACAACGCACCACTTCGATTATCTGAGCGACACCTAAAAAACTAAAAACTAACAATTTACACTATCTCGCGAGTCTCACGCGAGTCTCTCTATGTTCGTTCCACTCTCTATGTTCGTTCCACTCTCTATGTTCGTTCCACTCTCTATGTTCGTTCCACTCGTTCAACTCGTTCAACTCTCTATGTTTCGTTCCACTCGAAGAGAATAATTGTAATTCGCGACAATCTCCTTTTCAATCGCAAGGGGAACCTTATTATGTTCAAAACTCTTCATAAAACCGTTTATATTTTCTTCTGTATCCAATTCATACTCGTATGTGAATGGGTTAATACTGTAATAGCAATTAAACTCATTTGACTTAGAAACTCTTAGATTTTTCCAGACTGTATCACAACTGATACACCAATGCCTTCTGGTGGGATTAGGCTTTTCGGCTTTTGCCTCGCCGCTTACGCTAATGTCTTCGTCATCGTCGCTATCCGTATCGTATGTTTGTATCAATCGCTTTGTGGCAAAGCCGACAGTATCATAATAGATTGACTTGTCCATATTCACCATCATCACTGACATATCGTAAATCTTTTTAAGATTTTCGTTTTTTACCATAACATCAAAGGGCATCACAATGTCGTCGACTATTTTGCGCCTACGTGTATAATCATTCATTATCTCGATATATATTTTCGAACCATACCTGATAAACAGGACATAGGATGGGTTTCTGTTGCTATGATAATGATATGCCGAAAACTCAAACTTTCCGATGGGATGCTCTTCGAACTCATACCCATTGTCATCGGCGATTGTCTTGATACCTTCGTCGGAAACTGAAACGATAGTGAAAGACATTGAAAAGGTCTTTGAAAGGTCTTTGAAACGTCTGGAAAGGATTTGAAAGTCTTTGAAAGGTCTGGAAAGGATTTGAAAGTCTTTGAAAGGTCTCTTTGTATCGATACAAGAAGACGTACAACAGTGGTTGGCACGTGATTATATAGTATAATTATTTTAGTCATTTTTTATTATATAAGGAGCAATTTAGAACATATTTATCTTTCTATATTATAGATAAACATGAAGAAGAGTTCAAGTTCAAGTTCAAGAAATAGTTCAAGTTCGAAAAATAGTTCAAGTTCAAAAAATAGTCCAATTCCAATTCCAAAAACAAGTCCAAAAACAAGATATGATAGAGAAAGAGCGATAGCAATAAACGAAGTTATCACTGATACAAAATTACCTGATGATGTTGCTGATATTATTAAAGGTATGCTTGGTAAAGAAGAACCGTCAAGTCATTTTAGATATGGTATTACATTGGATGATTTAAATATTCCAGAGTTGGCATTAAATCCCAATGTATATCCGTTAATAAAAGTAATTATAGATAAGTATGGTGGTATAGATACAGTTAAGTTATCTAACCACGACCGTCATCACGACCGTCATTTAGTTGAACAAAAAGACCTAACGCGATTAGTTGATTTTCACAAGAACTTATCAAAAAATGAAGAACCAGAAGTTATTTCTTACTTACTCGAAATATATAAGCATTACCCTACTTCTATTAGTTCCCTACTATTAGATTGGAAAGCCTTATGTAATAATAAGGGTGCGAGTAGTTTATTAATATTAAAAATAGAAGATGAATATAATTTATCCAGAGAGGAATATACTGCGTTACCAAAACATAACAAAATAGATTGGGGTATTTTATTTAAAAATCCAGATAGTGCGGTGATTACATTAGTGTCAGAACTTGTTGAGGAGAAAGGGAACATCCCTCTTCGTTCTTACAACATTTATTTAAAGAATCAAAGAGTTGCGGAGGAAAAGCATATTGATATGCTGCAAAAAAGAGCAAAAATAAATGAAGCACCCGCAACAGATAAAGAGTTCTGGGTGGATTTATCAAGCGAAACACCAATCGCAATAAAATTATTAAGAGAAAGAATAAATTTTGAAAAAACTTTTGAAAAAACTCAACTGTTCGCAAATAGAGGTATTAATTGGGAGATTTTGTGCGGAAATAACAGCCAAGGGGCAATTGAATTAGTAAAAGAAAGAATAGAAATTGAAAAAACTATGCCATATTTCCAAGTATTATTTTATAACAAAAAATATAAATATGGGGTATCTTGGGCGTTTTTATGTAATAATACAAATCCAGAAGCATTTAAATTATTAAGACAACAAATAGAAGATGAAAAGGAAATTTATAAAGTTCAGTATCAAGCGTATCTTGATACTGAACTTAAAAAGTTAGATAGGTTAGATGTAGATGATAAAGAAAAGATTATAGATTATGCCAATGATGTAATTCATAGGATTGCACGGTATGAAAGATATAAATTGAGGGGTTTTTTAACAAATAAAGAAACAAACCACGATAACGATAGAATAGATTGGTTTCAATTATGTGCCAATTCGAGTCCAGAAGCGGTTCAATTAATAAAAGAAAGAATAGAATATGAAAAAGAATTGACACGTAATGGTGAATTATATAAAAGTAAAATAGATTTGGTTGGTTTAGCATTAAATCAAGAACCAGAAGCGATTGAATTATTAATGCAACGAATACAAGATGTACGCAGAAGTCGCAGAAGTAATTATGACCCCGTAATATATAATTTATCAAAGAATCCTTCCATCATTGTGAGATATGATAAAATAATGAAAGCACAAGACAAAACTCGACACGCAAGATACCTAAAAGAGGTAGATAAGATAACAAGAATGTTTAGCAATATACCAACGAGCATACGAGCAAAGTTAAAATCAACATAGTAGCATATTATCCACAAGAGCCGCGTAGGTCGCTATTCTATCGTCAAAGTCCGTTTCAACAAACCCATATTTTGCCTTGTAGTTTGTGAGAAACTTCGCGATATTGGGTTCGAGAGCAACCTTAATCTTTTTCATTTTATTAGGGATAAACAGATGCGAACATTTGCCCCTCTTTGCTTCCTTCGCATTTGTCAAACTGTCCTCAATAATATATATCGTGTCGGCATCGCAACCAACCGTCTTCGCCCTGAGCGACAAGTCGTAATACGCCTTTAAGTGCTTGTGTTTCATAAGCATTTCGAAAGGCATAACGATATCCATAATACCCATATCTAACCCGTCTGCGACATCTTCCATATCTACACCGCATGTAATCTCGATATATACTTTTTTGCCACACTTGACAAATATAATTTCTTTGAAATACAAGGGTTCGTCATTCTCGACATCCTTGGCGATGTAAGTGAATACGGAAAGTTTCATTGTTGCTATATAACATATAACGTCAAGAAATCAGTTTTTAGATATAAAAAATAATATACATATATACTCATCTTTACAATTCATCCACGAGTGCTTTGTAGATTGCGATTCTCTCTTCAAAGTCTTCGTTCGAATCACGGTCATACAAATATAGTTCCTTGAATATTTCGTTAAACTCCATTATTTCGGCACATGTTGCTACATCTGCGTTTTTCATTTTTTCCAGATTAAACGAGCGATAACTATTGCCCTTCTTTGCTTCTATCGTGTTTGTCGCGATATCTTCTATAATATACATCGTATCTACAAATATATAAGGAAAATAGGGGGTATGGGGTATATACCCCTGTATTATATCTACAAAGATATAGTTCGCATTTACAGCATTTGCTTTACACTTTTCAGGGTCTTCACTTCCATAATAATCGGCATCCAGATTCGGCTTCCCGATTGCTTTGCGAGATAACTCATAATAGTGTTTTAGATACCTGTGTCTCATAAGCAGGTCATACGGCATATAGATAGCATTGCCACCTCCCACTCCCAAGATTGTAGCCTCGATATATACCTTGTTGCTGCCGTCGTCAAACTTTATGAATACAATATCCTTGAAACGCGAGGGCATATTGAAGGGTATAGTTTTGGAAGTCCTCTGTTATAGAAGTTTCAGAGAACATAATTCAGAGAACATAATCATTTTTTTACAGAGAATAAAATAAAAATAAATAAAGAATACACACTAAGTCTAACTAACTACGCCATTATATTTCTTACTTACAAGTTATTCACAAGAGCGGTGTAGATCGCGATTCTCTCGTCAAAGTTGGACTCGTCAAACTTAGCATCGTATGCTGTGTTAAACGCTGCGAGTTCGGCATCCGTCGCTACCATTATATCATCCTCGTCGTCATCGTCCAAATAGTTTGAAACTGTGTGATAACTTTCGCCTTTAATTGCCACCTTTTCCTTTGTCAAAATATCTTCAACAATATACATCGCATCTATCGCATCAGAATCTTTCGGTCCCAAGACTCCGTATTGGGAATCCAGACTGGTTTTTCCAATTGCTTTGAGCGACAATTCATAATACGCATTCAAATACTTATGCTTCATAAGTTCGTCGTTAGACATAACTATATCTATCCACATCCCTTTTCCGGGACTGGAAGCCTTCACAAATACCTTGTCGTCATCAAGTTTGACGAATAGAATCTCCTTGACACTCGTTGAACCATTACGTTTGTAATCCTTGGTCACATAAGTGAAAACAGAGGATGATAAATCACAATTCATAATTTATGAAGTTCGTTTGCTTGTTCGTTTGCTTGTTCGTTTGCTTTGTTGCGAAGTGTTTCGCGACTTCGTGGTTTGTCTCTGGTATGTAAGTTTCAGAGCATCCTATCAATTTTTATATAAGAATAAGAAAAATAGAACAAATCCAAGAAAAATAAATAAGTAATGATACATAATATTTTACAATAAAAATGATTTAATAAAATGATTAACTATGCATCATCGAATCATTCCCGATTTTATTCCAATATCCGATTTTCTGTAAATACTCTTCTTTGATTTCATACACGTCAATCTCGTCATAGACGTCTGCGTTAATGAACTTCAATAAGTTTCCAGTGCCTACACAAGGTTCTAATAAACTTCCTCGATGTGATAATTTCGACGACATCAGTTGTGATATATTATCTGGCGTAAAAATATCGCATTTTGTAAAAATATGTAAATCGGACATTGCCATCATATACTATACATCACATCTTACCTTATATATCAATTTTTACGAGCAACGAGTAGCGAATAGCAACGAGGATTTACGAGTAGCGAGTAGCGAATAGCAACGAGGATTTACGAGCAACGAGTAGCGACGAGGATTTACGAGTAGCGAATAGCAACGAGGATTTACGAGTAGAAGCGAGGTCGCACAATGTCGCCTGAGTCGGCAATCGAAAACCCGTGAAAACGCGAGTTGTATTCGAACCAGTCGCGTAAGTCTATAATATCATTCATATATTCCAAGTCATACTCAGGGTATAGGTGATTATACATAAACAGGATATCAAATATATTTGTTATAAAATTATATGCCTCTAAGATATTATTATAAATATCAATCGCGTTTGTAAATACATAATCGCCCTTATATTCGATGCGTATCCTATCGTTCAATAGATGAAGTCCTTGAATTATCGTATATTCGTTTTTCGCGGTCGTCGCATCATTACAAAGCACAATCCCAGCATATTCTTCTAATATTTTTTTAACGCATATGAAACTCGCCTCAGACACTCGGATATCAAGCGGGTAGATTGAGTAATCGATGTATCGTATCGTCGAATAGCGATTGTTATTACGTGTCATCTTCATCTTATTCAGTCGCACCACATTCGTCGCATCGTAGGTGTCTGCGAAATACTCGAAATATTTTGAATAAGGGTCGCCAACATCTCGGCGACTACTCAGTAATATATTCCATATCGCACGATTTTTATATGAATTAATATTCGTCTTCTTATTGTTATTCTGGATATACGCAAACAACCTGTTGTAATTATCAAGAGCCTCTCGCGTATCGCTTATGACGCATAGCGTATTCTTTAATACTTTTTTGTATATAAGGGATTGTAGTTCGTCTGGCAATTCGTAGAAATAATTCTTGTGAAACAGCGGAGCCATTTTCATCGTCATTGTGTATCTATCTATCTCTATCATCATTTTTTATGGGTTATCCATTCCCACAGTTCCCTCGACGGCTAATTTTAATTTTTTAAAGATGAAGTTTTCTCTTCCTCGCGATGAACGGATTCGTGAAGGAAACCCGAAAATCTCTAATTGATTGAAGCACGTATGAGATTCTGGGATTCTTTTAACATCATACGTCTTGCCATTCAAATCTCGTCCATATTTATAATAGATTGTATAGTTGCTGCTTTTATTATAAATGGGTAAAGCCGTCCAAAAGCGTAGTAGCCTTCGAATAAAAATATAGTGGTCTTCGTCGCTCTCTCTTTTCTCTTTATTATTTGTAATAATATTTGTAATATATCTTCGCATCCCTTTCAGTTTCGTTTCTATTTCATCTGCTTGTAAAGAATGCGTTCCTTCAATGCTTATCCTAATTTTCTTTGCCAACTCTTTAAAAATCTTTTTATCTAACCGCTCATTTGTAATCAACTGATTCAATTGTTCGACACTCACCTTATTATCCGCGAGGAATATCCTCAACCTATTATCAAATCCAGCAAATCCAGAGAACAAACTGTCATATCTCATTTTCATACTTTTATTCGAATGATGCTCTCCTTTGTTTAAAAAGTTTTTCGTTATTATATGCTTCGCCAACTGTAAAAGAAACTTGACACAATTCTCTTTCGTGATTTCGTGTCCTGTTTTGCTAATAACATAGTTATCGTTGAAAGTAAGTCCCACATAATCTATCCCATCTATTTGTGAGTTGCTAATCATATTGATATAAATAAGCGTATTGTCAAACTCGCATATATAAAAATACAACAAGTCATACAATGTGATGTCCTTCGGTTGCTTTATTAACCCCGCTACTATATATGTGGAAAATTGCATTGGTAGCCCAATATCTTCATTAACGACCGCAGTGGATAGAACCTTCCCGATGATATTATATATGTGGCAATAATCCTTCTCTATGTTAAATTGTTGCTGCATCTTTCCGTAATACATTTCATACGCCGCGATTACCTTTTTAAATTTTTCATCGGGTTCGAAGTTCGGGTTTATATAGTATTTGGATTCTTTATTATCGAGTGGTTGTATGAACGGACGCTTAGGATGCTCGTCATCGCAAAAGAGTTCTTCGTAAAACGTTGTAAAAAATTCACGAACGGGTCCTCCTGCGTCGATGGCTTTTGAACGGGAAATAGATAAATCGTCTGCGACTTCAAATATAGACACGTCAAATACTGTATAATTATTTGTAAATATATCATGTTTGTGATTATATAGTTGGTCTTTAATGTCATAAAAATATATGACGACAGATGCGAGTGCGGAATCTTTGTAAAATTCAAAATACTGTTTTTCGTGATACTCATACTCAGGGAATTTTTCTTTTATAGACGCAGTTATCACATTCAAGCATACCTCAGGGGGCTTATGATATTGCTTACAACACCCAATCATCCTATCTCTGAAATATTTATACCCGCGAGAGCCGCGAGAGCCGCGAGAGCCGCGAATGTCGCTGTCGCCACTATATATCTTCTGAATCGCATCGCAAACATCGCTATGAATATCTTTGATATCTTTGCCTTTGCCGATAGGGTGTTTTGAACTTTTTTCAATCCCGAAAAACTTTCTTTTCTTTTCTAATATGGCTCTTCTATACTTCATTCCTAACGTGGTAATATTCAATGGACGCATACTCGAATCATATAGCAACGCCTTCTCAAATATCGCATTATATTCTTTGCCATCTGTTATGATGAGTTCATCGGTCTTCGGGTTTTTGTTGGGTTGCCGAACCCATCGCAAACAATCGCCTATATCATAGTAATCGGGTATAGTCTTCAATACAGACTTTTTAAACTTAATTCCTTTGGGGCTAATATTGTGAGGCTCTATATTCGAATTGAATATCAATGCTTGTTCAAATATCCTATTATATTCAGGGGAATCTTGGTATATTTTTTGTTGTGTTATCGGGTCTATGTCAACTTCTTGCATCCATCTTTCACATTCACTAATAGAATAAATAATATCGAACTTCGAATAATCGGTTCTCTTTACAATCACAATCGGTGTATTTATAATCTCGCGGCTCTCGCGGTGCGTATTTACAATCGCATAGTAATAGGGACGTCCTTTGATGTCTTCAATCTTAATATAGGAGTCCTTCGCAATCTCTGTTGTTATGCCAAACTTACGCAAATCTTTCTTGGTAAGAAAAACATAAAAAGGCAATTGTCCGTTCGAACTCGATAATTTGATGAATGCGATTCTCATTTTTGTATTGATTATTTCTCTACCGTATTTTGGTTGTGTCGTGCCAACGATTTTAAACTTCACATCAAACTTCGAAGTCTCTCGAATATATTTCTCCAACTCTTCCCTCGTTTGTGGGGGGTCTCTCGTCTTCTCCAACATCGTTTTTATAGTGTCGTATAACGCAAAAAGAAGATGCTTCCCTTTCGATGTTATCATACGCGGTATTAAGTTATTATCATACTGATAACTCATACATAGTAGTCTGTTGTAGATAGGCGAATCGATTAAAATCGACTTGAAGGTTCGTGGATTCACGATGGGTATCGATACCCAATCTCTACATTCGTCGTATGTGAAATTATTCTGGGGGTTTTCATCTATCGCGAAGTCCAACTTTACATTGGTTACAAACCCCATCCCCTTCGGTAATCTCATCTCGCCTGACTGCCTTATTTTAAGGTCGTCTGAATATAATAACATATAATATTCGTTATGATATTCTTCGTATGAATTGTCTCTAATTTCTAACGATAATTTCGCTACATATCGTACGTTGATAATATCATCTATAATATCTACTAAATATTTTTTAATCATATTGTCTAATATCGGTTTATATTCATTGATATAACTCAATAAGTAGTATGATATTTTTACGGACAACATTGTTCTTTTGAAATGGCTTTTGAAATTTGAGTAGGAGAGATACTCAATATAGGACGCTGTTTTTATAGAAGGGTTTAGAAGTTGCGAGTAAATATTGCGAATGTAATGCTGAACTAAATTCGCAATAGCCATAATACCATTGAAATAATTCTTTTTGTCTTTATCAGATACTTTGTTCTCGTCAAAATATCTCTGGATAGCATCGGTGATTGCCTTTATATCATCGGGGGTATATGATTCAACAATCTTCGTAATTAATGTTCCATTCTCTACATCGTTCGATAGAGTAGAAAAAAATGTTCGAAGACTTGTAAAGACGTTATCAGTGCGGTTATGTTTGGTAAGTTGTCTTTGCGAACGATATTCCGCTACTAATTTTTCTTCTTCCATTTTCTCTAACGTCATATCCATCAGTTTTCTCTTTTTCGCAGGACTCAAACTTTTATTCGAAGGGGATGATACGTCAAACGACGATACGTCAAATGTATTCTTTTTTGCGTTTGACATTTTCGGCAAATCGATAGTCCCTATCGGTTGATGTAAAAAGAGGTTGTCTATCTTTTCCATTAATGCCAAGCGTTTTTTCACACTTATAATTATTTTATTTATATACTCGAATAACATATAATCTTCTTCTTTTTGGGGTTCATCGTTTAAAATCTGCGGTGTAGGCAATCCATATTGTAGCGTGGTATATAATAATTCCATATATACCCGCATATTCTTGCGAATGTTATACCTTGTTCGTGGATTTACGAAATGGTCTTTTGCCCAGTCTTTACATTGCTCCCTTGTAAAAGGAGGGTCTGAATATGTAAAATTATTGTCAATTGGGTATAAACGAAGTGTGTCATTCTGTTTATATTCTGTAATCTGTTTAACAATTTGTTGCCTTAACGCAGAATTATAAAAACATTTTCTTTTTATTTTGTCCAAGATATACATTGGATTATTTTGACTTTCTTGATTTAATATATCTCTTCTTCTAAATGGAGCAAAACTTGGGTATTTTCTTCCAAATGGAGAAAAACTTGGGTCTTTTATCCATAATAAACACTCATCGTCTTTCACTTCGAATTGTCTTCTTGACAACTCCATAATTCTATTTTATATAGATATAAAAATAAAACATATATACATATATAGAATACATAAATGTTCCAGACGATTACGAAACTGTTCGATAAGGAAAAGGGTAAATATATCTATTTTGGGGCTTCCATCATTTACTGTGATGAGAAGAATGTTTGCATGGTATATTACCCTGATACGAGCGTTCTACCAAGCACCGATGTTAAGACTGTTGTTGCGACGGCATAAATGCTGGGGCATAAATGCTGGGGCATAAATGCTGGGGCATAAATGTCCTGATTTATTTTTTATAATGTAAAAATTGATTACTATTTTTATAATATTGTAGCAGAGACAAACGAAGAAGCAAACGAAGCAAAGCAAACGAAGCAAAGCAAATCGCAAAGCAAATCGCAAAGCAAACGAAGCAAAGCAAACGAAGCAAACGAAGCAAAGCACAATGGACGGTTATTTCAACACCGATGGCAGCGTCTTGTATCACAAATTCACAAACGTCGAGTTCAGTGGCGTTTTTGGTAGCAGTGGCGATTATCACCTTTTCATCAAATACGAAGACAAGGTTTATATGGAGGTGAAGGGAGTCGGAGATGTTGTGATTTCATTTGAAGCACTTCAAAAGCACAAGTATTGGAAGCAGTATTACGACTTGTCGCTTCTGCTTACACCCAACAAACATTCACTGGCAGAAGACATCGTATATAGTAGCAAAAACACAAATTACTCAAACGCTTATAGCGATGCGAGATACTGGTCGATACATACTATGTTTATGAATACCGATGCCATTGATGAGGGATATGTTTGCTATTACAAGATTAACCCATTCGACTTGGAGAATATGGGATATACCTCCCAGAAAAATATAGATTTATTTCAAGAGAATTATGCGAATACGAGAGACGATTTCATAAACGTAGAGTTAGAGATTTACAATTCCCTCGCGACGGAATACCAAGCCGCAGCCCAAGCAAATCAAGAAGAATAAATGAATATATATATGATGTATATCTCTATGTATCTATTTTTATATTTTTGTTTTTCAAAAAACTGATTGCGTCTGTTAATATTGAAATACAATTGCTTCGCGGCTTCGCAACCGCTTCGCGGCTTCGCGGACTTCGCGACTCGAAATGAACTACACCGCAAGTGGCAACGACTTGTATTCTTATCACGATGTGTCAAACGTCGAGTTCTCAGGCGTTCTTGATAAGTATCAAATAATATATGGGGCGACAATGAATATCAGTTCTATATACGACTATCACCTTTTCATCAAATACGGAGACAAAGTCTATATGGAGGTGAAGGGAGTCGGTGAAATTGTGATACCCTTTGCCGAACTTCAAAAAAACAAGTATTGGAAGCATTATTACGACTTGTCGCTTCTCCTCACAAACAATAAGCATAGGGTAATCAAAGACTTGGTATATAACAGCAACTATTACGACCCTAACATATACGAAGATATTCGAGTCTGGTCTATCGATACTGCTTTCATAGATGGAAGTTATGACAGTAAAACAAAGAAGGTTGTAGAGAGCGAATACAATTGCTATTACAAGATTAACCCATTTGACTTGGAGAATATGAATTACACTTCGCAAAAAAATCTGGATACATTCAAAAAAAATTATATGTCAAGATACGAGGTTAGAAGCCGAACCTTTGATAAAAAGAGGGTATATTACGATACCTTTGTGCTTGACTATCAGGCAAGTTTGATGGAGGCTGAACTCGACGAACTCTCGGCAATCTTTGAAGATAAAAAGAATGTTGTTAATCTTGTAGCCCTCAATGACATAGAGGGTATGAATGGCGACGTGCTAAGGGTTATCTATAATCTTGTTGTTAGCGTAGAAGGACACAAGAGATATTCGAGGATTATTGATACAATCGATAACTGTAAAAACAAGTTAGAAAGGAAGGCTCAGATAATAGAAGCATAATATTCTAAAAAATGATTACGACGCTACAATCGGCGTTGAATATTAGAAACAGAAACAGAGACAGAGACATACCGAAGCCGCGAAGCCGCGAACCCAACACAAGCAACTCCAAAACACACCAGAGAATGTGCGACAATTTCCGTTATTCCCACGCAATCGCAAATGCCGAAGACAACGAATGCGAAGGCAACGAATGCGAAGGCAACGAATGCCAATGCGAATGCTCTGGTGTGTTTTGGCAGCGAATACAAGAAATGCAACCCTATCATAACGCACCTAACTATATGTCGTGTCGTGGCGACTATCACCTCTTCGCCAAACACGGAGATAAAGTCTATATGGAAGTTAGAAATGCTGGTGAAATTGTGATTTCGTTTGCTGAACTACAAAAAAACAAGTATTGGAAATACTACTATGACCTTTCGCTTCTCCTCGCGAATGACAAGCATAAACTGATAAAGAACAAAGCGTTCAACACGTTATATAAAAATGTATATGATTACAAGGGTGATAGGACGTTGTCGTTTGAAATTGCCTATATCGACCAAAGCGAATATAAAAACGTCAAGATAATCCCAAGCGGGAATGTCTGCTATTTCAAAATCAACCCCGCAGACGTGGAGGGTATGAAATACTCTACGCAAAAAGAACTTGAACGCTTTGAACTGGGATATATGAACGAACTTGAACGGGTGAAGTATTTTCCAAGTAGGTCGGTGATTTACATGAATATCGCGATAGAATATCAAGTGTCGAAGATGGAAAAGGAACTGGACGAACTTTCGGCGTTCTTTGAGAACAAGAAGCATATCGCAAATATCACGGCTATTAAAGATAAACTCGATATGAATATCGACGTGCTTATGATTATCTATAAACATCTTGTCGATAATGACAAAGTCGATAACCCCGAAATGGTAGCGAAGATAGAGAAAGCAATGGAAGCAAACACCGCTTTGAAACTCATCTCGCATATTCTCGCTACTTAAAGGAATATGTGAGTATGTATAATTAATGTATTTTATTTATTTTTATATTCTAAAAAATGATTACGACTATTGAATAACAGAAACAGAGACATACCGATTTGACGAAGCCACGAAGTTGCGAAGCCAATCGAGTATATATTGCGACATCGCGAAGCAACCTACAATGAGCGACACCGAATGCTCTGGTGTATTTTGTCAGGAAATATATGTTTCGTATGCCTTTCGTTATGATGAACCTGAATATATGAAGCATCGTATTGGGATAGTGGGCGATTATCACTTATTTGTCAAACACGGAGACAAGGTCTATATGGAGGCGAAGCGTGTCGGTGAGATTGTGATGTCCTTTGCCGACTTACAAAAAAACAAGTATTGGAAATATTACTATGACTTGTCGCTTATGTTAGCAATTGATAAAGAGATAAAGAATGAGCCATTTAACAACTTCTATGACGAGGCGTACGAATATACGGGAAATCGAGTGTGGTCTTTGGATACGGCATATATTGATTTAGATATCGACCAAAACGCCAAGAGCAACTACAAGATAATCCCAAGCGGGAATGTCTGCTATTACAAAATCAACCCAGCAGACGTGGAGGGTATGGAATACTCTTCGCAACAAAATATAGACATCTTCAAACGGATTTATATGTGCCGAAACGATGTAAGTAGAGGATATTTTATAAATAGGTCTGTTATTTACAAGAACATCGCGATAGAGTATCAAGTATCGAAGATGGAGAAGGAACTTGACAAACTTTCGGCGTTCTTTGAAGAAAAGAAACATATCGCGAATATCACGGCGATTAAAGAGAAGGTAGAGATGAATATCGATGTGCTTATGATTATCTATAAACATCTTGTCGATAATGACAACGCCGATAACCCTGAAATGGTAGCGAAGATAGAGAAGGCAATGGAAGCAAAAACCGCTTTGAAACTCATCTCGCGTATTCTCGCTACTTAAAGGAATACTTTGCTACTTAAAGGAATACTTTGCTACTTAAAGGAATACTTTGCTACTTAAAGGAATACTACTTAAAGGAATACTTTGCTACTTAAAGGAATACTACTTAAAGGAATACTTTGCTACTTAAAGGAATACTTTGCTACTTAAAGGAATACTTTGCTACTTAAAGGAATACTTTGCTACTTAAAGGAATACTTTGCTACTTAAAGGAATACTTTGCTACTTAAAGGAATACTTTGCTACTTA
>Ga0194055_10001610_pt1 | contig 18385 bp, 16 predicted proteins | sample SepL449m_MetaG_FD_155482 | JGI IMG/M metagenome (GOLD analysis project Ga0194055, IMG submission 155482) | Anoxic zone freshwater microbial communities from boreal shield lake in IISD Experimental Lakes Area, Ontario, Canada - Sep2016-L442-9m | ecosystem: Environmental > Aquatic > Freshwater >...
CGAGCACGGTCTTGACGCAAGGCATCGCGCAAACGGTTTTCAACATCACGTCGGTTGCGCGACTCTTCCATGTCAATGAAGTCAATGACGATCAGGCCACCCAAATCGCGCAAGCGCATTTGGCGGGCTACTTCGTCGGCCGCTTCAAGGTTGGTGCGGGTAGCGGTTTCTTCAATATCGCCGCCTTTGATGGCGCGTGCAGAGTTGACGTCAACCGACACCAAGGCTTCGGTGTGGTCAATCACGATGGCGCCGCCAGATGGCAATTGCACAGTGCGTGCATAAGCCGATTCAATTTGGTGCTCAATTTGGAAACGACTGAACAAAGGCGCATCGTCGCGGTAACGCTTCACACGAGGTGCAAACTCGGGCATGACATGGCTCATGAACTGCTGAGCTTGATCGTAGATGTCGTCGGTGTCGATCAGGATGTCGCCGATGTCACTGTTAAAGTAATCGCGAATGGCACGAATGACCAAGCTGGATTCTTGGTAAATGAGGAAGGCGCCTTTGGCACCTTGGGTGGCGCCGTCAATGGCGGTCCATAACTTGAGCAAATAGTTCAAGTCCCATTGCAATTCAGGCGCGCTGCGACCGATGCCTGCGGTGCGGGCAATGATGGACATCCCTTTGGGATACTCCAACTGATCCATGGCTTCTTTAAGTTCAGCACGGTCGTCGCCTTCGATTCGGCGACTGACGCCACCACCACGAGGGTTGTTGGGCATGAGGACCACATAGCGTCCAGCCAAGCTGATGAAGGTGGTGAGGGCGGCGCCCTTGTTGCCACGTTCTTCTTTTTCCACTTGCACCAAAAGCTCTTGGCCTTCGCGAATCACATCGTTGATGCGAGCTTGGCTAACAGGTACGCCTTCGGCGAAATATTGGCGGGAGATTTCTTTGAAAGGCAGAAAGCCGTGGCGCTCTTCGCCGTAGTCGACAAAGCAGGCTTCAAGAGAGGGCTCGACGCGCGTGACAACAGCTTTGTAGATGTTGCCTTTGCGCTGTTCGCGGCCTTCAATTTCAATTTCGTAGTCTAGGAGTTTTTGTCCATCGACGATGGCCAAGCGGCGTTCTTCAGCCTGCGTGGCGTTGATCAGCATCCGTTTCATGATGCGTCCCTTCTTTTCAATGTGTCAGCAAAACAAACCCCGCCATATGTGGCGTTGGGGTCGGATCACCTGTTTAACAACCAGCTCTTAAGGAGCCAACGGTGCCGAGACTGACGTTCGAAACGAAGGGAATTGCCAAAAGATTCCGACATTCATGGGCGCAAATTTGTCGCTGGAATGTGGAAAGGGGCGCGTGGAAGATTCGAGGTTGTGAGCGCGCGCAGGCATTAGTGTCTCGAGCGGCGCAAACAGCCACTGCAAGAAAGACAGCAAAGATCCAAACAACACACTCATTTCGATTCAATCCGTTCAGTAGCTGAGAAGCTGCTGAATAAAAATATTCCGTATCTGGGTTTCAAAGCATCGGTCCAACCAAAAAACTGATTTGCCACTGTTGGCCCTGGCCTTCAGTCTGCAGATTTCGCTCATGGCGGCATCGAACTTACGGCGCTTGTTGGTGGAGAGTGAACTAAACTCCTGTCATCAGGAATTCATTTCCATTCAAATCAACCACTTACAGCACAACGCCGGTGAATCGCATTATAGGGCCTCAAGCCACACATTCGGACATTTCTGCGGTCACATATCCGGCCGTGGAGGTCAAATGGCTCACTGTGGACGAGGAGTCGGCCGGTCAGCGCTTGGACAATTTTCTCATTCGGCATCTCAAAGGTGTCCCTAAGACGCACGTTTATCGAATCATTCGAAGTGGTGAAGTGCGAGTGAACAAGGGGCGCGCCTCTGCAGATACACGCATTGAAACAGGTGATGTTGTTCGGCTTCCACCTGTGAGAATTTCGGACAAGGTCGCTGAAAAGGCGGCCAGACCAGCGCCGGGCCGAGAATTCCCCCTGTTGTTAGAAGACGACGCTTTGATGGCCATCGACAAACCGGCGGGTGTCGCCGTGCATGGGGGCTCCGGTGTCAGTTTTGGGGTGATTGAACAGCTGAGACAGGCCAGGCCCTTGGCGAAGTTGCTCGAATTGGTACACCGACTGGACCGTGAAACAAGTGGTATTTTGTTGGTGGCCAAGAAAAGAAGTGCCCTCAAGCACCTTCAAGACCAATTCAGGGAGCGGGAAACTGGTAAAACTTACCTTGCCTTGGTGCAAGGCAGCTGGCCTGAAAAGTTAAAGGTCATTGACAGTGCGCTTCACAAATTCCTTTTGCCAGATGGCGAGCGTCGTGTAAAGATCACATCCAACGAGGACCCCGATGGCATGCGGTCCATCACCTTGGTCAAGGTGGCTGAGCGCTTGGAGGGATGCACCTTGCTCGAGGTCACTATCAAAACGGGCCGGACCCATCAAATCAGGGTGCATTTGGCCTCGCAAGGGCACCCCATAGCCGGGGACGATAAGTACGGAGATTTCGAATGGAACAAGTCGCTTCAAAAACAGGGTCTGAAGCGCATGTTTTTGCATGCTTGGCGGCTACAGTTCACGCATCCTGCTACCAGTAAGCGAGTCGAGCTGAAATCAAACCTGCCGCCTGAACTTCAACTGTATGTCAATCATGCCAAGTCAAAATCCAAATCTGCACCCTCGTCAGTTTGACCTGATCGCCTTCGATTGGGATGGGACGCTGTTTGATTCCACCGCCATCATCACGCGTTGCATTCAGCGTGCCGTGGTCGATGTCGGCGGGCAAGAGCCCAGCAAAGAAGCCGCGTCTTATGTCATAGGGTTGGGATTGATGCAAGCACTGGCGCACGCTGCACCTGATGTACCTGTTGATAAATACCCAGAACTTGGACTGCGCTATCGACATCACTACATGGCGCATCAAAACGACATTGTTCTTTTTGACGGCGTCTTGCCCATGCTGGCCGAATTGAAATCGAGACACCATTGGTTAACGGTGGCCACAGGCAAGAGCCGCAAGGGATTGAACGAAGCTTTCCATGACGTTGACTTAAAGGGCATGTTTGATGGCTCACGCACGGCAGATGAAACAGCTGGCAAGCCCAGCCCTCTGATGTTGCATGAATTGATGCGGGAGTTTGGTGTGGAAGCTGAGCGCACATTGATGATTGGCGACACCACGCACGATTTGCAAATGGCTTTGAATGCGGGATGTGCCAGTGTCGGGGTCAGTTATGGCGCTCACGAGCCTGACGCTTTCTACGATTTGAAGCCTAAGTTCATTGCGCATTCTGTGTCAGAACTTCGCCTCTGGTTGCTTGAAAATGCTTGAGAACGCCGCTATTCCTTTGTGCAATTCAAATGAACTGACCGATGGTGGCTTGGCAGTTCCTTTCGATGTGATTTATGGCGGCCAAACATGCAGGGCATTTGCCATCCGTTTTAAAGGCGTGGTTCATGCTTACTTGAACCGTTGTAGCCATGTGGCCATGGAAATGGACTTCCAACCCAACCGCTTTTTTGACACAACCGGTCAATTCCTTATTTGTGCCACGCACGGTGCCTTGTACCGACCTGATTCTGGTGCTTGCGCGGGTGGGCCTTGCAATGGCGGTTTGATTCCAATTACCTTGTCTGAGCAAGGCGGTGTGGTTCACTGGCATACTGATTTCAATTTAAAACCTTTTGAGTTCTCATGAGTTCTGACCATCCTGATACATCGAATACCCCAAACCAGACCATGGATCGTCAGGCTTCAGTGGGAGCCTCTGCGCAGTCTTCCGTTCAAAGCGTTGAAGCCAATTGGGAGCGTCAAATTTTGTCAGATTTGGTGCAATCCAATTTGAAAGAACAGAAAGCTGCGCGCCAATGGAAAATGGGCCTCAGACTAGGCTGGTTGTTGTTTTGGTTGCTGGTCTTGTGGCAGGTGTTTGCGCACAATCAAACCTCTTCCAGCATCACAAAGCCGCACACTGCTTTGGTCAACATCAAAGGTGAAATCGCAGATGGCGCAGATGCCAGTGCAGAAAACGTGGTGGCTTCCATGCGCGCTGCGTTGGAAGATTCTGGCTCGCAAGCCTTGGTCTTGCTCATCAACTCTCCTGGCGGCAGCCCCGTTCAAGCGGGCATCATCAACGATGAAATCGTTCGACTCAAAGCACTGCATCACAAGCCTATTTATGCTGTGGTTGAAGAGTCTTGTGCATCGGCGGCCTATTACATTGCTGCGGCAACAGACAAAATTTATGTCGACAAAGCCAGTATTGTGGGCAGCATTGGGGTGCTCATGGATGGCTTTGGGTTTACGGGCTTGATGGACAAACTCGGCGTCGAAAGACGTCTCATGACGGCTGGTGAAAACAAGGGGTTTTTAGATCCTTTTAGCCCCCAGACCGAAGCGCAGCGAAAACATGCACAGTTCATGCTGAACCATATTCATTCGCAGTTCATTGCGGTGGTTAAAAAAGGCCGAGGCGACCGTTTGAAAGAAACGCCAGAGATGTTCAGTGGTTTATTTTGGACGGGTCAGCAAGCGGTTGAGTTGGGTTTGGCCGATGAATTGGCCAGCCTCGATCAAGTGGCTCGTGATGTGGTGAAAGCTGAAGAGTTGGTTGACTATTCACGCCACGACAATGTCGCTGAGCGATTGGTGAAGCGCTTTGGCGCCGCCATGGGAGAAGGGGCTTGGAAAGCCATGCGCTCGAGTACCGTTATCCGCTGATTGCTTTTTCACGGCATCATGATGGGCCTTGTTGCATTGGCAACCTAAACACCCATTGCAAAAACAGCGGGCGTCTGATTGTTCAGACCTTCTGGCATTTTTCCTGAGGGCAACTTTCGCCATTGCTGAATTGTCGAACTTTGATTGACCGCGCTTGTTAATGTCAAACCGCTGCTAAACGCAAGTCGACTGACAGGTTGCAAAGTTTGAACCAATGACGACCAAAGTGCGGTGTTGCGATAAGGCGTCTCAATGAAGAGTTGAGTTTGGCCTGTCTTCAAAGCGTATTGTTCTAGTTCTTTAATTCTTTTGACACGATCTTGCGGTTCTTGCGGCAGGTACCCTACAAACGCAAAATTTTGTCCGTTCAAGCCGCTGCTGGCCAATGCCAATAGCAGGGAAACAGGCCCTATCAGCGGAATCACTTGAATCCCAAGTTCGTGCGCTGCGCGAACCACAGAGCTGCCCGGATCGGCGACTGCCGGCATGCCGGCTTCACTTACCAAGCCCATGTCTTCGCCTTCCAGTGCCGCTGTCAACAAGGGCTTGGCATCATAGCCGCCCAGATGATCGCCTTTCTTATGCACTTGTCGGGGCAACTCGACAATGTTTTGTGTTTGGATGCTTGTTTTCAAAGGTGTGCAAGCATCGATCCGCTTTAAGTAAGCGCGGGTGGTCTTGGCGTTCTCGCAGATCCAGTGTGTGATGTTGGCAACTGCGGAGATGGTTCCCATTGGCATGACTTGTTGCAGATCAATGTCTTCGTTGCAACCAAAGTCAAGAGGCGCAGGGACTAAAAAAAGTCTGCCAAATGGGGTTAGAGCTTGTGTCATAACAACTTCACACCTGCCTCTCGAAGCATCTGGCATGTTCTGATCAATGGCAGACCGACCAAGGCGGTGGGGTCGTCGTTGTCAATCGCATCCAAGAGTGCAATGCCAAGCCCTTCGCTTTTGGCACTTCCTGCGCAGTCGTAAGGTTCCTCGGCCCTTAAATAAGCCTCAATTTCGGCGTCTGATAAATCGCGAAATTTAACTTTCACTTCAGCCAAATCAGTGCGCTCATAGCCAGAAGCAATGCAAACAACAGAGAGTGCTGTTTGAAAAATGACTGTTTTGCCACGCATGCGTTGCAGTTGCAGGGTGGCGTTGGTGTGATTGCCAGGTTTTCCTAGCGGCGTTCCATCAAGGTCAGCTACTTGGTCAGAGCCAATCACGACGGCCTCTGGATTTTTGAGTGCCACGGCTCGCGCCTTGGCAAGTGCCAATCTGAGTGCCAAGTCTTTGGGCGACTCATTGCTGTGCGGCGTTTCGTCTACTTCTGGCGCTGCAGTTTCAAATGGAATTTGAAGCCGCGACAGCAATTCCTTGCGGTAACGAGAGGTCGAGCCCAAGATCAGTGGGCGTCCGGGGGAGGGTGGTGTGGGCTTTTGTTCGTCTTTGGACATGCCTCAATTCTCTTACACTGAGAGCATGGATAAAAAATTTGATTTGAATCGCCTCAATACCAAGGCTTTTGCTAGAGAGGGCCTCAGTTTGCAAGGCCATGAAAGTCTGTCTCAGTTTTCCAGATTGGGAGATTTGGCGCTAAGCCCTTCTGAGACTCATCTGAAGGAGGCATTTCAAACACCCCAGGTTGCGTGGGCCATTCAAGGCGATTTGGTGCCAGTTTCTGGGGGTGACCCTCAAGTTTGGCTGCATTTGCAGGCCGAGCTTGAGTTGCCCATGCAGTGCCAAAGGTGTATGGGCCAGGTTAAATTGTCTGTGAAAGCCGATACAAGCTATCGATTTGTGTCGGATGAAGCAACTGCAGAAGCAGAAGACGACGAATCTGAGGAAGATTTGCTGGTTTTGACGCCTGAATTGAACGTTTTGGAGCTCATTGAAGACGAACTCATCATGTCTGCTCCCCTTGTGCCAAAACATGAAATATGCCCCGTTTTGGTGCCAATGTCTGCTGTGGACGAAGCCTTTGAGAAGGCCTTGGAAGCTCGGCCAAAGCCGTTTGCGGCGTTGGCGCAATTGAAGAAAAAACCAACTTAAAGCACTTTCTTGGGCGAAAAGTTTGGGCTATAATCAGCGGCTTCGTGCCTGTGAGGGCCCGTTAGTTCATTCAATGTTTAACCCAAAGCCGCGTTGCGCTTTTTGCGCTGGGCCAGAAAAGGACAACTGTCCTGATCTTCAACAACGCTGCTTCCAACGCATCCAAGGAGCCATCATGGCTGTTCAACAAAATAAAAAGTCACCTTCTAAGCGTGGCATGCATCGTTCGCACAATGCCCTCAATGTGCCTGGTATCGCAGTCGAGCCAACGACTGGCGAAACACATTTGCGTCACCACATCAGCCCCAACGGTTTTTACCGTGGTCGCCAAGTTCTGAAGAACAAATCAGAAGCCTAATTGACGCTTGAAATACAGGCCCGATGCTACATTCAAGGTAGCCTCGGGCCTTTGTATTTGTGTCTATTGACAACATGTCATCCAAAGAATTTTTCACCCTTGCTGTAGATTGCATGGGGGGAGATCACGGGCCAAGCGTCACGCTGCCCGCTTGCCGTCTTTTTCTAGACACACATCCTCAAGCTCGCTTGCAATTGGTAGGGCAAGCAGACTCACTTTCTTCTTTTCAGCATGAACGTGCCGTCATCGTTGTAGCCACTGAGGTGGTCGGGATGGATGACCCGGTTGAGGTGGCTCTGCGCAGAAAAAAAGACTCTTCCATGCGTGTGGCCATTGAGTTGGTTAAGTCGGGTCAAGCTGATGCTGCGGTTTCGGCTGGAAATACCGGCGCATTGATGGCCATTGCGCGTTATGTTCTTAAAACCATGGATGGCATTGACCGCCCGGCTATTGCGGGTCAAATGCCCAATTTCAAAGGCGGTGGTACCACCATGCTGGATTTGGGTGCCAATGTTGATTGCTCACCTGAGCATCTTTTGCAGTTTGCAGTCATGGGTTCGGCATTGGTTTCTGTCTTGCAAGACAATGAAAGCCCAAGCGTTGGCTTGTTAAATATTGGCGAAGAAGCCATCAAAGGCAACGAAATCATCAAAAAAACCGGTGAATTGCTGCGATCTGCTGGTAACTCCGGCGATTTGAATTTTTATGGCAACGTCGAAGGCAATGACATTTTCAAGGGAACTGTCGATATTGTGGTCTGCGATGGCTTTGTTGGGAATGTGGCGCTGAAGGCCAGCGAAGGCTTGGCAACCATGATGGGTGGATTTCTGAAATCAGAGTTTTCTCGCAACATTTTCACCAAAATTGCTGCTATCTTTGCTTATCCTGTTCTAAATTCATTTAAAAACAGAGTTGATCATCGCCGATACAATGGCGCGGCGCTGTTGGGCTTGCGCGGCTTGGTTTTCAAAAGCCATGGCTCGGCAGATGAGTTAGCGTTCGGAGTCGCCTTGAACCGAGCGTATGATGCTGCCAGACATCAACTGCTTAGCCGCGTTGCTGCTCGAATTGCACATGCAGCCCCTTTGTTGAATGCACAAGGGCTTGCTGAAAATTCAGCCAACTCGTCCGCTCTCGAATGACCATTTATTCTCGTATTTCTGGCACAGGCAGCTATTTGCCGCCACGAAAACTGACCAATGCTGACCTAGTTGCCGAATTGGCGGCACAGGGCGTCGAAAGCTCTGACGATTGGATCGTCGAACGAACAGGCATTCGCGCCCGCCATTTTGTCGACCCAGGCGTTGGCAGCAGTGATTTAGGGTTCGAAGCAGCCCAGCGTGCCATGCAGGCAGCTGGTTGCCAGGCCTCAGACATTGATCTGATCATTGTGGCTACTTCAACCCCAGACATGGTGTTCCCATCCACAGCCGCCTTGCTTCAAAGCAAATTAGGCATTGTGGGATGCCCCGTTTTTGATGTGCAAGCGGTTTGCAGCGGGTTCATCTATGCCATGACTGTGGCAGATGCCATGATTAAAACTGGTACGGCCAAACGAGCCTTGGTCATCGGTGCTGAAGTCTTTAGCCGCATCCTTGATTTCAAAGACCGAACCACCTGCGTGTTGTTTGGCGATGGTGCTGGCGCCGTTGTGTTGGAGGCTTCCAGCACGCCAGGCATTTTGGCCACCGACATTCACGCAGATGGCAAATATTCAGAACTTTTGTGCGTACCGGGTCACGTATCGGGTGGCGCTATTTTGGGTGATCCTGTTTTGAAAATGGATGGACAAGCCGTTTTCAAACTGGCTGTTGGCGTTCTTGAAGAAACAGCCCTTGCATCTTTGAGTAAAGCTGGTTTGAACGCCAGTGACATCGATTGGTTGGTGCCCCATCAGGCCAATATTCGCATCATGCAAAGCACTGCGCGAAAACTCAAAATGTCAATGGACAAAGTCATTGTCACAGTTGATCAACATGGCAATACATCTGCTGCTTCTATTCCCTTGGCGCTTGACCACGGCGTACGTTCTGGGCAAATTACCAAAGGCCAAACCCTGATGCTCGAAGGCGTTGGGGGTGGATTTACTTGGGGTTCGGTCCTCTTAAAATATTGACCCATTCTGATTTGAAATCATGAGTTCATTTGCTTTCGTTTTCCCCGGTCAAGGCTCCCAATCGGTGGGCATGTTGGACGCATGGGGTGATCATCCGGCGGTCCTAGAAACTTTGAAAGAAGCTTCTGATGCGATGGGTGAAGACTTGGGTGCGCTGATTCATCTTGGCCCTAAAGAAGCCTTAGCCTTAACGACCAACACGCAACCTGTCATGTTGGTTTCTGCCGTTGCAGTCTATCGTGCTTGGTTGGCTGAAGGCGGTGCTCAACCTGCTGTGGTTGCAGGCCATTCATTGGGTGAGTATTCAGCGCTTGTGGCTGCTGGTGTTTTGACCTTGGCGCAGGCAGCGCCCCTTGTTCGATTTCGTGCTGCCGCCATGCAAGATGCTGTCGCAGTGGGTGTTGGTGCCATGGCCGCCATCCTGGGAATGGATGCTGCGAAAGTCATTCAAGGGTGTGGGCAAGCAAAAGCCACTTTCCCTTCTGACAGCGGCGAAGTCGTCGAGGCTGTGAATTTCAACGATCCCGCTCAAACTGTGATTGCAGGTAGCAAAGCTGCCGTTGAAAAGGCGTGTGAAGTTTTAAAAGCCATGGGCGCAAAGCGTGCTTTGAACCTGCCCGTTTCAGCGCCTTTCCATTCCAGTCTCATGCAGCCTGCAGCAGAAAAGTTGAAAGAAAAACTGGCCGCCACCACATTTGCAGCGCCCCAAATTCAAGTCGTCAACAACATCGATGTGGCTGTTGAAACCAACGCCGATCGCATTCGCGATGCTCTGTATCGCCAAGCCTTTGGCCCTGTGCGTTGGGTTGAATGTGTTCAGGCCATCAAGGCCAAAGGCGTCACCATGGTCCTTGAATGTGGTCCTGGCAAAGTATTGGCAGGTATGGTCAAGCGCATTGATGCTGACATGACAGGTCTGCCCGTGTTCGACCCTGCCTCCTTGGCAGAAGCCAAAGGAGCATTGCCATGACAACGACAGAATTCAAAGGACAAGTTGCACTGGTCACCGGTGCTTCTAGGGGGATTGGCGCTGCCATTGCACTGGAATTGGCCAAAAAAGGCTTAAAAGTGATTGGCACGGCCACCACAGACGATGGCGCAGCCCGTATTTCTGATGCCTTGGCTGCCTATTCGGGCTGCCGTGGTGCCAATTTGAATGTCAATGACGCTGGCGCAGGCGAAGCGCTGATCGATGACATCGTCAAATCTCAAGGCGGCTTGCATGTTTTGGTCAATAACGCTGGCATTACGCGTGACACATTGGCCATGCGAATGAAAGACGACGATTGGGATGCCGTTTTGGACACCAATTTGAAGGCTGTTTTTCGCATGAGTCGCGCAGCCATTCGGCCCATGATGAAACAGCGCTATGGTCGAATTATCAGCATTACAAGCGTAGTGGGCGCCTCAGGCAACCCAGGGCAAGCCAATTACGCCGCTGCCAAGGCAGGTGTGGCCGGTATGACCCGCGCTTTGGCCCGAGAGTTGGGCAGTCGCAACATCACGGTCAATTGTGTGGCGCCAGGCTTCATAGCCACGGACATGACAGCCGCTTTGCCAGAGGCACAGCACCAAGCCCTGATGGCTCAAATTCCATTGGGTAAACTGGGTTTACCAGAGGATATTGCCCATGCAGTGTCCTATTTGGCCAGCCCGCTGGCAGCTTACGTTACGGGTCAGGAATTGCATGTCAATGGCGGCATGCACATGTCCTGATAAAATCTCTTTTTTTACAACCCTCAGAGGGAATCCATGAGCGATATCGAAGCACGTGTCAAAAAAATCATTGCCGAGCAACTTGGCGTTGAAGAGTCACAAGTCACACCAGAGAAAGCATTTGTTGCTGACCTGGGTGCCGACTCTCTCGACACCGTTGAATTGGTGATGGCTTTAGAAGATGAATTTGGAATTGAAATTCCAGACGAAGACGCTGAAAAGATCACGACCGTCAAAGCGGCGATTGACTACGCCCAAAGCAAAAAGGCTTGATCTGAGATGACCCGTCGCCGCGTTGTTGTTACGGGCCTGGGATGTATCAGCCCCGTTGGAAACACGGTTGCGGAGGCATGGGCCAATCTCTTGGCAGGTCAGTCTGGTATTGGCCTGATCTCCAAATTTGACACCTCAGCTTTCGCTTGCAGAATTGCAGGTGAAGTGAAGGGTTTCAATTTGGAGCAGTACATCAGCGCCAAAGAGGCGCGCACGATGGACTCCTTTATCCATTACGGTATTGCAGCCGCTGCACAAGCCGTAGCAGATGCTGGCTTGCCCACGGGTGAAGCCTTGGACGACGAATTGGCCACACGCATTGCTTGCGTGATTGGTTCTGGCATTGGCGGTTTGCCCATGATTGAGCAAACGCATGTCGAGTACACAGCGCGCGGCCCGCGCCGCATTTCTCCCTTCTTTGTACCTGCTTCCATCATCAACATGATTGCGGGTCATGTCTCTATGCGTTTTGGCTTCAAGGGCCCTAACTTGGCCGTTGTCACCGCTTGCACCACAGGCCTTCATTGCATTGGCGAAGCCAGTCGCATGATTGAATATGGTGACGCAGACGTTGTGGTGGCAGGTGGCTCTGAAGCCACCATTTCGCCGCTGGGCTTGGGTGGCTTTGCAGCCATGCGCGCTTTGTCTACGCGCAACGACGATCCCGCAGCAGCATCCCGCCCCTGGGACAAAGACCGCGATGGTTTTGTCTTGGGTGAAGGCGCGGGTGTGATGGTGGTCGAGGAATACGAACACGCTAAAGCACGCGGTGCCAAAATTTACGCCGAAATTTGCGGCTATGGCATGAGCGCTGATGCGGGTCACATGACTGCGCCCAGCATGGACGGACCTCGTCGAGCCATGGTGTCAGCCATGCGCAATGCGGGCATCAATGCAGACCAAGTGGGTTACTTGAACGCCCATGGTACCTCCACCCCATTGGGTGATTTGAATGAAACCAATGCCATCAAAGCAGCCTTGGGTGATCACGCCAAGAAAACTTTAATCAGCTCCACCAAGTCTATGACGGGGCACTTGTTGGGAGGCGCAGGTGGGATTGAGAGTATTTTCACAGTCTTGGCTTTGCACCATCAAAAAGTGCCGCCCACCATCAACTTGGACAACCAAGATCCGGAATGTGATTTGGATTATTGTGCCAACACCGCACGCGACATCAACATGGAATACGCGTTGAAAAATAACTTCGGTTTCGGCGGCACCAATGGCAGTTTGGTTTTCCGTCGGATCTAACTCCTTTGAATCAAAACGCCCCATCGGTCGATTACCCGGTGGGGCGTTTTTTTTGGGACGCTTTTTGGGTCATTGGCCTAGCAATGCTGTCTTTTCTGGCGCTCATTGCAAGTCTTTTGGCTGGGCTGTTTGATGGGTGGCGAGCGGCATGCCTGTGCGGCACCTGGCTGTTGCTGACGATTTATTCTGTGTACAGTTTAAAAAGCAAGTCGTCCAAAACTTGGCTGTGTTGGGATGGTCATGAGTGGCAGATTCAGACTCCCATTGACCCTCATTTACATGACGGTTACGCAATCAGCGTACATTTGGATTTTCAGCAATATCTGTTTGTCTCTTTGCTCAATTCAACATCACGCACGCAGTGGTTTTGGGTTGCAAAGCGAACATTCCCTGAGCGTTGGCATGGATTTCGTTGCGCTGTATATTCGTCAATCGAATGAGTTTTCTGTGCAGAGATTAAATGGGAGTTTGGGTAGCTTATGAGACTGATGAAATTTAAATCGCTGAGTGTTCTGCTTTCCCTGTGTTTGTCTTTAGGACTTCTCACAATCGCGCTTGCACCCACTCATGCGCTTGCGCAGCAAACCAGCGTCAAGGGTTTGCCTGACTTCACGGAATTGGTCGAACAAGTGGGCCCATCGGTGGTCAATATTCGCACGCTGGAAAAAGTTCGCAGCCAAACCCCCAATGGTGGGGGCATGGATGAGGAAACCCAAGAATTGTTCCGTCGATTCTTTGGTATTCCAATGCCCAACACCCCCAATGCCCCCAGACAAGCGCCTCGCCAAGGGAGAACGCCAGCACCCGAAGAGACTCAACCCAGGGGTGTCGGTTCAGGATTTATTTTGACAGCCGATGGTTTCATCATGACCAATGCCCATGTGGTTGACGGTGCCGATGAGATTCTGGTGACCTTGCCAGACAAACGCGAATTCAAAGCCAAAATAATTGGCGCCGATAAACGCACTGATGTGGCGGTTGTCAAAATCCAAGCCACGGGACTTTCTGCCGTGAAGGTGGGTGATGTGTCGCGCTTAAAAGTCGGTGAGTGGGTCATGGCCATTGGCTCACCATTTGGCCTTGATAACTCCGTCACTGCCGGCATTGTGAGCGCTAAGCAGCGTGACACCGGTGACTACTTGCCATTTATCCAAACAGATGTAGCCATTAACCCTGGCAATTCAGGTGGGCCTCTTATTAACATGCGAGGTGAAGTGGTTGGTATCAACAGTCAAATTTACTCTCGCTCTGGCGGTTTCATGGGCATTTCTTTTGCCATTCCCATGGACGAGGCCATGCGCGTCAGTGAGCAATTGCGCGCCTATGGCCGTGTTACTCGTGGTCGCATTGGCGTTCAAATTGAGCAAGTGACCAAAGAGCTTGCTGAATCGATTGGTTTAGGCAAAGCGCAGGGCGCTCTCATCAACCTCATTGAGCCAGGTGCGCCTGCCGACAAGGCTGGGTTAGAGGCTGGCGATGTGATCATCAAGATCGATGGCAAGCCCATTGAGAAGCCTTCCGATCTGTCCCGTTTGGTTGGCAATACAAAGCCCGGAACAAAAAGTAACTTGACCATTTTCAGGCGCGGCGCAAGCAAAGAGTTGAGCATTGTGATTGCTGAGTTGGAGCCTGAAAAAGTGGCTCAAAAACCTGTTGAAGTTGAAGAAAAACCGAAGGCCGCTAACTCTGTGCAGGGACTGGGTTTGGTGGTTGCCGATTTGACCGAGCCCCAAAAAGCAGAATTGAAAATCAAAGGTGGGGTCAGAGTCGAAAGCTTGATGGAGCCTGCTGTCAGAGCAGGATTGAGAGAGGGCGATGTGATTTTGGCGGTGGCCAACATCGAGGTCAGCCAAGTCAAAGACTTTGCTGCGGCCTTGAGCAAATTGGACAAGTCGAAACCGGTCAGCGTGCTCTTTAGGCGGGGTGAGTTAACAAGGTTTACCTTGATTCGCCCAAATTCTTGATCGTGTTCTTGTCAAGAGCCCCTTTTAAATTACGGTGTTTGCCATCCTTGAAAAATATTTTTATGTTTGTGCTCACTAACTTTTCGACGAGTTGATTTTCGAAAATGGTTAAAATCTGTTCTCTTGAACCAATATTCATAACAAAATTAGCAGGGGTGGCTTCACAATGTGGGATCTCCCACATCAGTCCACCGGTGATCCACAGAACACCCACAAGTTATTCATATTAAGCGACCCTTGTTTGTGAATAAGCTGTTGATAAGTTTTCTGTTGCAAGCTTGCAACGACCTGCAAAGTGCTGTTTTGGGGCTATACGTGTCTGGCTTTTTGCCTACAATGAAGTCCCAACTATCGCAGTTGCCATTGATTGTTGGTTCAGGGCGCGTCCTCATTCGACGCGCCCTTTTTTCTTGCCTAGTCCTTTGAATCTCAAACACTTGTAGCTGGTCCTTGATGAATCACATCAGAAATTTCTCCATCATTGCGCACATCGATCATGGTAAATCGACGCTCGCCGATCGGTTGATTCAACGTTGCGGTGGTTTGCAGGATCGCGAAATGCAATCACAAGTTTTGGACTCCATGGACATTGAGAAAGAACGCGGCATTACCATCAAGGCGCAAACAGCTTCGCTGCAATACGAAGCCAAAGACGGACAAATTTACAATCTCAATTTGATCGACACGCCTGGTCATGTTGACTTCTCATACGAGGTTTCACGCTCCTTGTCAGCTTGCGAAGGTGCGTTGTTGGTGGTTGATGCAAGCCAGGGTGTAGAGGCTCAAACGGTTGCCAATTGCTACACCGCACTTGATTTGGGTGTCGAGGTGGTGCCTGTTCTCAATAAGATGGATTTGCCACAAGCCGATCCTGAAAATGCCAAAGCCGAAGTCGAAGACGTCATTGGCATCGATGCCAGCGAAGCCATTCCATGCTCGGCCAAAACAGGCATGGGCATTGATGAGATTTTGGAGGCCATCGTCGCCAAAATTCCTGCACCTAAAGGCAACCCCAACGCACCCCTTCGCGCCATGATCGTTGACAGCTGGTTCGACACTTATGTTGGCGTTGTCATGTTGGTTCGCGTGGTCGATGGCAGATTGGGTAAGGGCGAACGTTTCAAAATGATGGCCACAGGGACTGTGTACAACGCAGACACCATGGGTGTATTTACCCCTGCCAATGAATCACGCGACAGTCTTGAGGCTGGTCAGGTGGGTTACATCATTGCCGGTATCAAAGAGCTGCAAGCTGCCAAAGTGGGCGATACCATCACCTTGGAAAAGAAGCTGCCCAATAATTTAGGTCCTGCAGAAAAAGCATTGCCTGGCTTCAAGGAAATTCAACCGCAGGTGTTTGCGGGTTTGTACCCCACAGAAGCCAATCAATATGACTCCTTGCGCGATGCACTTGAAAAACTCAAGCTCAACGATTCTTCCTTGCATTACGAGGCTGAAGTTTCACAAGCCCTAGGCTTTGGATTTCGCTGTGGCTTTTTGGGTTTGCTGCACATGGAAATTGTGCAAGAGCGACTTGAGCGCGAATTTGACCAAGACCTGATTACAACCGCACCCAGCGTGGTCTATCAAGTGGTCAAAGGCGATGGTGAGGTGGTGATGGTTGAGAACCCCGCCAAAATGCCTGACCAAGGCAAGATGCTAGAGATTCGAGAGCCCATTGTCACGGTGCATTTGTACATGCCTCAAGATTACGTCGGTCCCGTCATGACACTGGCCAACGTCAAGCGAGGCGTCCAACTCAACATGGCCTATCACGGTCGTCAGGTCATGCTCACCTATGAGATGCCTTTGGGTGAAATTGTTTTAGACTTTTTTGACAAATTGAAATCGGTCTCACGCGGCTATGCTTCAATGGACTACGAATTCAAAGAATACCGCGCCTCCGATGTGGTGAAGGTTGATATTTTGCTCAACGGCGAAAAGGTGGATGCATTGTCCATCATCGTGCACCGCACCCAGTCCGCCTATCGCGGCCGTGCTGTGGTGGCCAAAATGCGCGAAATCATCAGTCGCCAAATGTTCGATGTGGCCATTCAGGCTGCCATTGGCGCCAACATCATTGCGCGTGAAACGGTTAAAGCCTTGCGCAAAAACGTGCTGGCCAAGTGCTATGGTGGTGACATCTCGCGCAAACGCAAATTGCTCGAGAAACAAAAAGCGGGTAAAAAACGAATGAAACAAATTGGCTCAGTCGAGGTACCACAAGAGGCATTCTTGGCTATTTTGCAGGTGGAAGATTGATGGAAGTCTTAACGGGTTTTTTGCTGGCTGCCTTGTGCGGCTATGCAGGTGCTTGGTACAGCGGCATGATCGAAGGCAACTTTGCCTTGCTTATGCTCATGGCGGTCATCATTTCGGGCGTTTATTGGCTGGCTGAAAAGTTTTATTTTTGGCCGCAACGACTCAAAGCAGTCGAGCAACTTGACCAAGACAAAGCCAAACGGCAACAAGAATTGTCCAAAATGGGCATCGATCGTCAAGACACGGATACGGGTGAAGGACGCGATCGACTTCTGATGCAGCCCTGGTGGTTGGACTGGACCGCGGGCCTGTTCCCCGTTATTTTGGTCGTTTTCGTGTTGCGGTCTTTTTTATTTGAGCCATTCAAAATTCCATCCGGTTCCATGATCCCAACCCTTTGGGTGGGTGACTTGATTTTGGTGAATAAATTTCACTACGGTGTTCGTTTGCCAGTGGTCAATCTCAAATTAACGCAAGGTACGCCCGTCGCGCGCGGCGATGTGATGGTTTTTCGTTACCCACCACGCCCTAGCGTGGATTACATCAAACGGGTAGTGGGAATTCCGGGAGACCAAATTGCCTACTTGAACAAAAAACTCACGATCAATGGCCAGCCTGTTCCAACGGATTCATTGCCAGAGTTTTTTGATGAGTCCGTCATGCGCTATTTCAAACAATCACAGGAAAAATTGGGCAATAAGCCGCACAATTTGATTGTCGATGACGAGCGTCCGGCCTTCATACCTGGCGCAGACGATTTTGCCTACAGAGACCAGTGCAACTACACCGTAGAGGGTGTCGTTTGCAAGGTGCCTGAAGGACATTACTTCATGATGGGCGACAATCGAGACAATTCTCTTGATTCACGCTATTGGGGTTTTGTACCCGATGCCAATATCGTCGGTCGGGCGTTTTTTGTTTGGATGAATTTTGGAAATCTGGGACGCATTGGCGCATTCAATTGAGCTTATCGTCTTGAACTTGTTAACACTCATTCACATTGCCACTTTTTAAATTCACTGACAGGCTATCCGTTTGAACGACGATCTCAGTCAATTGCAAGTTCGCCTTCAGCACGACTTCAAAGATGCAAGTTTGCTGGAGCGCGCGGTGACGCATCGCAGTTACTCCTCTGATCACAACGAACGCCTTGAATTTTTAGGGGATTCAGTTTTAAATCTGGCCGTTGCCCATTTACTCTACACCCAACTGAGTGATTTACCCGAGGGTGATTTGTCTCGCGTCAGAGCCAATTTGGTCAAGCAAGAAACCCTGCATCAATTGGCACTCACGCTTCAAATTCCAACTTGTCTTAAGTTGGGGGAGGGCGAGTTGAAATCGGGTGGTCAGCGCCGGCCTTCTATTTTGGCTGATACCTTAGAAGCCTTAATAGGTGCTGTTTTCCTAGATGCAGGTTATGAAACCGCAGAACAATTGGTGCACAGATTGTTTGAAAATGTTGAAATCAATCCGCAGATGCAAGCAGCTGCCAAAGACCCCAAAACAGAATTACAGGAATGGCTTCAAGGCCGAAAGTTGCAGCTCCCTCAGTATTCTGTGGTCTCAACAGCAGGCGCTGCACATCGACAAATTTTTGATGTTGCTTGCGACATTCCCGAACTCAGTCTCTCACAGCACGGTAGCGGCCCTTCGCGACGTGCAGGTGAACAAGCCGCGGCAGCCGCCATGCTTGAAATTTTGAAAGT